>Ga0080005_130737_pt1 | contig 53177 bp, 47 predicted proteins | sample JossMetagenome_2_FD_69208 | JGI IMG/M metagenome (GOLD analysis project Ga0080005, IMG submission 69208) | Hot spring sediment microbial communities from Joseph's Coat, Yellowstone National Park, USA - JC3_ASED (SPADES assembly) (version 2) | ecosystem: Environmental > Aquatic > Thermal springs >...
TATTCGCCCTACTCCTCTCCCTCAGGCTGAGGCTTCTGGCCTTCGCCTCCTCCATCCTGTGGGGTATTGTGATGAGCGGTGAGGAGAGCATTGTGAGAGCGGCCCTCGTGAAGGTTGTAGACAGGTCTCTGAGGCCCCTGGCCTACGGTTTAATGAGCCTCTTCTTCGGACTAGCCTGGATGGTCGGGGGTTTCACAGCCCTCTACCTAGCCGGTATATCCCCAGCCTTCATCGTCTTATTCGCCCTCCTCTCCAATGTTGCGTCAGCAACATTATTAGTGCACCTCTCCCATCTATAGGAAGCGGCTCCGATACGTGTTCATATCGCCTTATTATCCCCTCCACTTCCTTACCCTACCTCTTTGGCCAGCATCCGCCTCGAGTTCAGCGCCTTACAGGGACTCTACATCTAGAACTACCGTCCTCGGAAAACCTGCGGGAGGCTTACACCCCTCGCGAAGAGATCTCATCGAGTATTCATGGTAACCATAACCTTGTAAACCTTGTATAAAACCGCAAAACAGGTGTGAAAAGCTTTGTCAACATTTGAAACTATTTTAGGTGACCAGGTGGTTGGATCGACGCATCTACGAGAGTGAGACGGCCCTGCGATATCTAGAGGATTATAACGGGATTTGCGAGATAAGTAATATTGGGGCAGACGATTTTTTACAAGCGCGTAAAGAGGATTGAGAAGGATGAGAACGTACAGTTATGTTGAGATTCTTATCAGGCGTAGCAGACTATTCTATAATTATGCTCAGGAAGCCATAGCAAGGGGTGATTACGACTTCGGGGTGTTTTTCTCGAGCAGGCTGCTCAGCTACGATTAAAGGCTCTTCTCCTCAGGCTTCTAGATTTTATCCCGAGAGAGCGTGGAGTTCGAGAGCTCCTGGGCGTTATAATAAAATACCTCGAGTCTCTAGGGAAGAGAGAGTTGTCGAGCATGGTTTCAGAGTATGCTTCTTTGTGGAGGGATAGCTTAAAAATTCTAGAGGATGCTTACATTGGTGGTAGGTATTTAGCGAAAACTTACGAGAGAGTGGATGTCGAGAAAGCTTTAAGGGCTGTAGAGGAGTTATTCAGGGTTATCGAGGTAGTTGAGCATAATGTCTTCTCTTAGCATGGATAAAATTGTCGAATTACAGGCTTGGAAGCTCAAGGAGCTCCTTAAATGGCGTGAATACCTAGGTGTACTCGTCGAGGCTGTCAAGGAGGTTTTCAACGATCGTGTAGAAGTATACGTTTTCGGCTCAGCTGTAAATGGCAGGCTAACTGTCAGTAGCGATATTGACATAGCCATCGTTTTAAGCGAGGTTCCCAAGAGCGGGTTGGAGAGGGCTAGGCTTGTAGACAAGATTTGGAGTGTTATGGAGAACAAGGGTGTTCCATGGTGGTATCCATTTGAAATACACCTGCTTAGAAGAGAGGAGCTCTCGCTCCTCAGAGAAGCCAAGTTTACCAGATTACTCTAGTGTTTAGTCCACTGTAGACCTCTTCCACGTTGTTCGGCACACCCCGCTCCCGAAGCCTGGAGGGCTTTGAAGATCATAGAGCAAGTTTGAGTAGAAGTCCAGCCGAGGTATTCACGGGATAAGACGCTGTTTTTATTAAATGGTCGTTATACAACGAAAAGAGGGTTAGCGTGAGTTTCGGGGAGACGGAGCTAGGGATTTGAACAAATTTGTATTAGAGGTGTTTAAACCACTCTTGCCGAATCAATATAAATCCAATCTAGATTACTTGAGGAATTACCGCTCCGTAGCCGGGAAAGTGAAAGAAATAGTGGTGCGAATAGACCCCAATGCGAAGGTGTACGTCTTTGGCTCTGTTGTAAGGGGGAGATACACTGCTCTCAGTGACATAGACATACTCGTGGTCACGGAGAAAATAAGCTTGAAATACGATATGATGGTGGCGGTATATAAAGAGCTCCTGGATGCACTGATACAACTACACGCCGCGACCCCTGAAGCCTACGAGCGGTGGTACAAGAGGTTTATACAACCAGGCGAGATAATCGAGGTTTGAACTCCTATAAGACAGTGAGGCAGGGAGGATGGTTCCCAGCTAGATACGTATATAGCCTCATCATAATGTTGGTTATACTGGTGTTCATACGCCGGGTTATGTCTTCGGCCCAGTCTACTCAAGGAGGCTCGGCCGTAGCCTCGGTGTTAACAACATACCCTACAAGACCTGCACCTACAGTTGCGTCTACTGCCAGCTCGGCCGGACGAATAATCTCACCGTGGAGAGGAAGTGCTTCTACGACTGGAGGGAGGTGGCGGGCGAGATAGTGGGGTTCCTGACGGGTAACAGGGATAGCGTCGACTACGTGACTTTCGTACCCAACGGGGAACCCACTCTCGACGCGTGTATGGGTAGGACCATAGAGTCCGTCAAGAGGGAGACAGACGCCAGGGTAGCCGTGTTAACAAACGCATCCCTGCTCTGGGCTGAGGAGGTGCGCGGTGACCTGGAGCTCGCCGACGTCGTCTCGGTTAAAGTCGATGCCGTGGAGGAGGGTGTTTGGAGGAGGGTTAACAGGCCTCACCTATCTCTTAGACGGGATAGGATACTTGAGGGGCTCAGAGAGTTCGCGAGAGGCTTCAAGAGGATGCTTATCTCTGAGACCATGCTTGTCCATGGTTTGAACACGAGTAGTGATGATTACAGGGAGATCGCCCTATTCCTCAGGGAATTAAACCCCTCCAAGGCCTATATATCCATACCAATAAGGCCGCCCACGGAACCCTTCGTGAAGCCCCCTACGGAGAGGGATTTGATAGAGGCGTACGAGGAGTTCAAGAGGGTTCTCGGGGCAGGGAGGGTGGAGTTGCTCAACATGCCTGAGCCCCCTCCAAGAATAATAGGGGGAGACCCCGCTACCTGGCTCTTGAACACCACTGCAGTCCACCCGCTGAGATACGAGCACGCTTTAAAAGCCTTGGAGGGCAGGGTGGGAGACCCCGCTGGGCTAATAGAGGGGCTTATCAGGGAGAACCTGCTCTCGAAGACAGAGTACGAGGGGGCTGTTTACCTGTTGAGGAACTTTAGGATTAAGCAGTGAAAGTGAGTAGTCGTCGTAGTTGCCGCCTAACCTGGGTTAACCCTGTCACGCTGTTTTCCGCGCCTGGCAAAGCCTGGGTAGCTGAGGCTTGGCATCCCGTTTTAATGCATATATACGGGAACTATTTACAGTTAGTCATTTATATACCTCTGGTCATGTAGTGTTTGTTAGGTTAGCCAATCGGTGTCATTATGTATAAGATAACCGGGAAGGAGGACTTGAATGACCAGGATTACTTCATAGAGGTCGAGGCCCCTCATGTAGTGAGGCATTGGAGGCCGGGCCAGTTCGTAATACTCTTGGTGAGTGAGAGGGGGGAGCGTATCCCGATGTCTGTGGCCACCATCGAGGACAGCAGGGTTGGGATGTTCATCAAGAAGCTGGGTAAGACGTCCATCCAGCTATATAAGGAGTATAACGTGGGGGACGGCATTTACGCGGTGGCAGGCCCACTAGGTAACCCGGCTCCACTAACCTACTACGGGACAGTCGTCTTAGCCTCCGACGCTGTGTGCGGCCACGCTGAGCAGCTAGGCCTCGCGGTAGAGCTGAGCAGGCTGGGGAACAAGGTTATCTCTATCCAGACATTCAAGAGCGAGAACGAGGTTTACCCCGATAAATATCTGACTAAGAAGCTAGTGGACGAGCATTATATTACCACGTTAGACGGCTCCGCGGGGTTCAAAGGCCATTTCATAGACTTGCTTAGAGAGCTGTTGGCAAGGAGGGAGGTGAAGGCTGTATACGCTGGAGGGGCGTTGCCAAGCCTTAAGAAACTAGCTGAGGCGACCGTGGGCAAAGGCGTGAGGGTCTACACGCTCGTAAGGCAGATCATGGTTGACGGTACAGGTATGTGCGGGTCGTGTAGAGTGAGGTACAACGGGGGGATAGCCTACGCTTGTAGAGACGGCCCCTGGTTCGACGCCCATCTCGTGGACTGGGATGACGTCCTTAGAAGGGATGCCAGGTTCAAGAGGGTTGAGAAGCTAGCCTTGGAGAAATATCTCGCGAGGTGAAGGGGTTGTCCCGCGTTGTGAAGAAGAGGTTCCCGCCCAAGGTGAGGCCGCCGGATGCTAGGGTGAGGGACTTCAACGAGGTGGTAGAGGGATACGACTACGAGACAACAGTAAAGGAAGCCGGGAGATGCTTGAAATGCCCCCTGTGGTTCGCACCCTGCTCTAAGTCGTGCCCGCTCCACGTCAAGATACCCTCTTTCATCGAAAACATAGTGAAAGGGGATATGGAGAAGGCGGTTAGAGCAGTCTACGAGGACAACATCTTCCCATCGATAACAGGCAGGGTGTGCCCGCAGGAGTGGTTCTGCGAGGGTAGCTGTGTTGTGGGTAGGATAGGTGAACCGGTTTCCATCGGGTTGCTGGAGAGGTTTATAGGGGACTACGCGAGGGAGACGGGGCTTGAGGAGAAGATCCTAGAGGAGATGAGGGTTAAGGGGGCTCCAAGAGGCCGGGTGGCAGTAGTGGGCTCTGGCCCCGCGGGCTTAACAGCCGCAGGCTGGCTGAGGCTTAAAGGATATGAGGTCGATGTATACGAGGCCCTACACAAGCCGGGCGGGGTCTTAGCATACGGTATACCCGAGTTCAGGTTGCCTAGGCGCGTGTTGGAGAACGAGGTTAAGAAGCTCGAGAAGCTGGGGGTGGTCTTCAAGTTAAATCACATCGTCGGCAAGACAGTACTTTTAAGCGAGCTCGCAAGAGACTACGATGCCGTGTTCATAGGGTCTGGGGCCGGCGCCCCAAAGATGCTCGAGATACCGGGTATCGATTTAAACAACGTTTACACGGCGAACGAGTTCCTCACAAGGGTCAACTTGATGAGAGCAAACTTGTTCCCCGAGTGGGACACGCCTATCACTGTAGGCGGGACAACGGTCATCATAGGTGGGGGGAACACGGGTATCGACGCTGCCAGGGTTGCGTTGAGGATGGGTAGCAGGCCTGTAATCGTCTACAGGAGGGGTAGAGAAGACATGTTGAAGACTGCGAGGAGGGATGAGGTGCTCCACGCCGAGGAAGAGGGCGTTGAATTCAAGTACTACCTCCAGCCAGTCGAGTTCATAGGCGACGAGAACGGGTTTGTTAAAGCAGTCAAGTTCGAGGTGATGGAGCCTACAGGCGAGGTAGACGGGAGGGGTAAGAAGAGGATTAGGGGGACTGGGAGGTTTGTGGAGATACCGGCTGACACAGTGGTAATAGCCATAGGGTTGGAGCCGAATAAGTTGCTAATGGCGGAAACAGGCTTGAAGTTCAGGGAGGACGGGACTATTGTAGTAGACGACCACTTGATGACAAGCATCCCCGGCGTCTTCGCTGGAGGCGACGCGATTAGAGGGGAGTCGACAGTGGTTGAGGCTATGGCCGATGGGAGGAGGGCTGCCGAGGAGATAGATAAGTATGTTTCAGCTAAGAGGAAGAGCTAGCCTTCAACAGGCTTCTCATACAGGTCTTTATTCAAGATCTTCGTTAAAGCCATTAGCGTGGCGAGCTTTGAGAGCTCGGATCTAACCACAACCCCTTTAGTCAAAATGGATATGAACCCTGTTTTATCCCCGATGTTCTTCGTTGAGAAAAGGTAGTCTACTATCTCCTCCAGCTCTCTAAACCTACCCCGCTTTATCTCATCTACAAACCACCTTGGGATGGGGAAGGACGGGGAGAAGCCTAATGACTCGCCGTACCCCCTTGAGATAACGTAGGATGCCTCAACATCGTAGAACGCTGAGTTCAACTCGTAGAAGCCTGCCTCGACACCCACGCTGAAATCGCAACCCTCTTTCATAGCTCCTCTAGCCCTCAGCTCGGCTCCTCTAATAATGTAGTCTAGTCCGATGGGTTGCGGCGGGAGGCCGGTTTCAACCCTGAATTCCTCGACATCAACTATATTGAAGTAGTTTTCGAAAGCGCTTACCACACCTCTAATCTTAGCTGGGTTTAGGGAGCCTACGCAGAGCCTTATCTCCAAGACCCCTAGCCCCCTCTACACCCCTCTCCCACCGACTCCTTGTATAAGTTGAAGCCCTCGTAGTAGGCTTTCACGGATATTTCAACGGCTTTACCATGTAGGACTCGGCTGATAGCCTCCTCTACAACTCTGTGGGTAAATAGTTGTGCTGAAGCGTTCAGCACTCCTAGCAGAACCGCGTTGATAGCTCTGTGTGACCCGGCTTTCACGGCCAGCCTCCTAGCCGGGATGAAATGTAGCCTGTCCCCAAGCACCTCCCTTAAAGCCCTGGCAACACTATCCTTACTCCAGGCCGGGGCAGGCCTTAGGCTACTGCTAACCGGCGGCTTGTATTCGTCGGCGGCTATCGCCAACCCACTGTTCCTCAAATACCCGACCGCCCTCAACGTCTCAACTAATTCCAGGCCCAGTAGGTAGTCTGCCTCGCCCCGGCCGAAGATCGGGGATAAAACCCTCTCGCCCACTCTAACGAAGCTTAGGACGCTACCGAATCTCTGCGCCATACCCAGAGTCTCACCCGTCCTCACGCTCAAGCCCTGTATCACGGAGGCCTCCGCGATGATCCTGGATAGGGTTAAGCCTCCTTGACCCCCCACCGAGGCTATCAGGATGTTGACGACCCCGCTCAACCCCCGTCCTCCTCCACTATAGCGTTGTAGGGGCAGAACCTCGCGCACAAGCCGCATCCAGTGCAATCGTCTCCCAGTATCCTCACTTTCCCGCCCTCAAAGTATAGGGCCGGGCAACCCGTGACGTTCACGCACGCTCTACAGCCAGTGCACTTGTCCTCTAGAACCCTGAATTTCCTAGTTGTTTTCAGCCCCTTCACCTCCATTAGCCGGCACGGGTGCCGGGCTACTATCACCTTCACCCCGGGCCTTCTAATCAAAGTCGCCACTGCCCCAGCCATCTTGTCGAGCTCGTACGGGTCGACGACTACTACCTCGTCGACGCCGATCGACTTCACCACGTCAACTATCTCAACCCTCCTTGCAGTCCTACCCGACTCCGTCACCTCCCATGCTGGAGTAGACTGGTGCCCTGTCATGGCTACAACCCTGTTGTCGAGTATCAACACTAGTAGGTCAACCCTCTTGTGAACGGCTTCTATCAACGCTGGTATCCCTGCGTGGAAGAAGGTTGAGTCCCCTATCGTGGCTACAACCGGCTTATCATAACCCGCTATCTTCAACCCCATGGCCATCGAAATACTCGCCCCCATACTGTGCTCCGTCCAAATGGCTTCAATCGGTTTGTTAACGCTTAGAGCATAGCACCCGATGTCGCCGAAAATCGGCACCTCACTCAGCTTGAAGCCCGCCCTAGCGATACCTAGTTTGAGGGCGAGGTAGCTGAAGGTGTGCGGGCAACCGGGGCATAGTGGGGGAGGCCTCTCGGGTACCGTGGCTTCATACAGCTTCGTGGGCTTGCCTCCAACGTTTATGTTAACCCACTTGGATAAAGCCTCTCTTACGAGGGCCGGGTTCAGCTCTCCTTCAAGGGGGAGCAACCCCTCTTCTTTGCCGGCGACCTCTAACTTGAGCCCTTCCTCGAAGGCGATCTTCTTAACCTCGGATTCAAGGTAGGGGTCTAGCTCCTCTACCACGAGTACTCTCCTGCACTCAGCTAGATGCCTCCTCAGGAAGGCTTTCGGCGGTGGGTAGATCTGGTCTACTTTGATGACCCTCACATCAATATCCTTGATCCACCCGAGGGATTCCTTGACGTAGTTGAAAGCCACGCCCTCCGTCACAACACAATGGTCTCCCCCACCCTCCGCGCTGTTGAAAGAGAGCTTCGAAGCGGCCTCTTCAACTCTAGCTAACACATTGTCCAACCAGATATGCCTCTCAAGGTTCCATCTCATCCCTGCCCTGACGAACCTCGGGGGATCCTTTCTGAAGGACGGCTCAGGGTTCAATACCTCGACCTCGCCGAGCACAACCTCCCCGACAGCGTGGTTGAGCCTCGTGGTCGTGCGGAGTATTACGGGTAGCTTTAGTTCCTCGCTTAGTCTAAACAGCTTCTTCACAGTGTCTTTTACCTCAGCTGGAGTCGAAGCCGTGAACATTGGTAGCTTGGCTAGCTTAGCATACCACCTGCTATCCTGCTCTGTCTGAGTTGTATGTGGGCCCGGGTCGTCTGCGACGAGCACGACTAGCCCTCCCTCCACGCCCGAGTAGGCTGCTGAGACAATGGGGTCGCTCGCCACGTTCAACCCTGGTGCTTTCATTGTAACCAGCGCCCTCACTCCAGCCAGCGCCGCCCCGTAGGCTATCTCGAACGCAACCCTCTCGTTGACAGCCCACTCAACGTAGATCGGTAGCCCCCGCCCCTCCTCGTGGAAGGTCATGATGACCTCGCTTGAAGGCGTGCCGGGATACCCTGTGACAACCCTAACTCCCGCCTCGAAGGCTCCGCGTGCTATAGCCTCGTTACCCATTAACGCGAGCCTGGTGCCTGGAGGCGAGTGGAATAACCCGTGTAAACCAGACCACCTCTCACTTAATTAAAAACCGGGGCGGGCTATATCTAGGTTTTTGGTGATGGGCTTTCGGTCGCCGTGAAAGATGAGCGAGTCTCCTCCCACTGACTCATGGTATATATCTGCCCTTTATCGGGATGGTCATCCCGCACCTCGGGCACTTATACTTCCCCTCCTCGTAAATTATGTTGAAGCTTACCACCCTGTAATTCCTCCTCACCACTAGTGTTTTACCGCACCTCGGGCACCTCGTGGTCTCGAGCTCGCTACTACCAACATTACCTACATACACGTACCTCAACCCGTTTGACTCAGCGTACTTCTTTATCTCCATCGACTTCTCTAGAGGCGTCGGGGGCTCAACCCACCTGTGCGCGGGGTAATACCTGTTCACGTGGAGGGGAACATCCTCTCCGAGGTAGTCTAGGTGTCTATCTATAATCCACTTGTAGCAGTCCTCGCTGTCATTAGTGTTCGTGACAACTAGGTAAACCATTTCAACATGCCCTCCAGCATCTAAAACCATCTTCGCATTCCTGAACACGACCTCGTGGTTCACGCCGCTTAAAGCCCTCTTCATCATCGGACAACCCTTGATGTCAGCTGAGAAACCATCTACACCCGCCTCGATTAAGCCCTTGAGGGATGTAGTAGTGTAATACATGTTGGTTACAACCATTGAATAGAGACCTCTCTTCTTCGCCTCTATAGTCGCATCTATGACGTAGTCGATTATGGTGGCAGGCTCGTTGAAGCTAGCCGACAACCCGTTCGCACCATGCAGGATCGCCAACTCCACAAGCCTTTCAGGCGGGACACTCTCCTCCTTAACAGGGGATTTACTAAAGCTTAGATGGTCGTTCTGGCACCATGGGCAGTAGAAGTTGCAACCGTAGCCGCTGTAGGTTAGGGCGATTGAGTTAGGCCAGTAGTGGAATAATGGCTTGATCTCTATTGGCCTGAGCTCAACAGCGCTTAATACCCCGTAGGCCACCGGATATATAGTGCCGTTCACGTTCGTGAAGTTCCAGCAGGCTCCGACCATCCCCTCAGGTATCCTGCACTTCCTCTCGCAGACCAAGCAGGCGGCCTGCCCCTCCCCAGTCCTCGCCTGAAACCTGCTTGCCTTAGCCGGAGGGAAGGCGGCTGGAGCCAACAACTCACTCCAGCATAGTTGCAGTGGTTTACTGGCGGATAAAAACTCCCTGCTTCCCCTCACCGTCTCTAATCACCCACTCTTTTAAGCTGGGCTATCCATGTATCGAATCCGGCTTGGGGTCGGGTTTGAGTAGAAACCAGGGTGAGGGTGTTAACTGGCATACATTGGGTGTGGAAGAGGCTCTTAGAAGACTCAGATCCAGCCTGGAAGGGTTGACCGAGGATGAGGCTGAGCGGAGGCTGAGAGTCTACGGGCCGAACACGGTGGAGGCTAGGAGGAAAAGCCCATTAAGGATATTCGCGAGCCAGTTTACAAACCCGCTCATAATCATACTCATAGCCGCCAGCATTATATCAGCGATTCTAGGCGAGGTCGTGGACTTCCTCCTCATCATGGTTGTAGTCATCCTCATGGGTGTCATGGGGTTTGCCCAGGAGTACAAGGCTGAGAAAACTCTAGCTGCGTTGAAGAAGCTTGCATCCCCAACGGCCAAGGTTCTGAGGGGTGGCGTGATCAAGGTTGTGGAAGCCTCTAGGCTTGTACCAGGCGATATCGTGCTCCTAGACGAGGGGGATAGAGTCCCGGCTGACCTAAGGCTTATTTCAAGCGACAACCTCGAGGTAGACGAGTCCACTCTAACGGGTGAATCAACCCCCGTCCTAAAAGACCACTCGAAGATACTGCCGGAGGACACGCCCCTCCCCGAGAGAGTCAACATGGCCTACGCCGGGACGTCGGTCGTCAAGGGTAGGGGGCGTGGACTCGTGGTGGCGACGGGTTCTAGAACAATGTTGGGAGAGATAGCCAGGGCCGTGAGCGAGGCTGAGGAGGCTCCTACACCCCTGGAGGTGGAGCTGGGGGATCTAGGGAGGAAGATAGGCCTTGTCATACTGGGTATATCGGCGGTCGTCTTCGCGTCAACGATCCTAATCGAGAAGGCGGGCATACTCATATCCCTTCTAATAGCTGTCTCCCTGGCAGTAGCCGCGGTACCCGAGGGACTCCCCGCTATCGCAACCGGCTTAATGGCTATTGGGGCCAGGCGGATGGCCGAGAGGAAGGCCCTCGTCAGGACTCTAGCTGCTGTGGAAGCCCTTGGCTCCGTCAACGTGATATGCACGGATAAGACGGGTACCGTGACGAGGGGGGAGATGATGGTTAAATACCTTTGGACGCCCGACGGCGAGTACGAGTTCAGCGGTGAGGGCTTCAAATTAGACGGTGATGTCAGGCGGGTCAGTGGCGGGGGAGCAGGGGTGTTGCCTAGGATAGGCGAGCTGGCCCTAGCCCACACATCTTTCACAGTGGATCCCTCGAGCCTTGCTGAACTAGCTGTCAGGAAATCCCCTACTGAGCTAGCGGTTTTCGTCATGGGGTACAAGATCCTCAAGCCGGGGAGTCTCGACGGAGTGAAAGCGAGATACAGGCTTGTAGCCGAGAACCCGTTCGATAGGTTCAGGAAGATGAGGAGCACAGTCCACGAAGTGGATGGGAAGCTCATATCGATTGTCACAGGGGCCCCGGAGACCGTGCTGGGGAATTCGAGGAAAGTGTTGAGAGGGGGCGTAGAGGTAGAGCTAGAGGAACCTTATGTAAGGGAGGTTACCGTAAAGATCGAAGACTATTCCAGCCGCGGCTTCAGGGTGGTCGCCCTAGCATACAAGCACATAAGGGATCTCGGAGACAACCCGGAGAGCGACCTTGTCTTCCTGGGCTTAATGGCTATCATAGACCCGCCGAGGGAGAACGTGAGGATGGCTGTGGAGGAGGCTAGGAGGATGGGTGTTAGAACGATAATGGTGACTGGCGACCACAAGCTGACGGCCATGGCTGTCGCGAGGATGATAGGGCTTGACGTGGGGGAGGAGAACGTGTTGGAGGGCTGGCAACTTGATAAAATCAGCGATGACGAGCTGGTGAATATCGTGGACAAGATCAAAGTATACGCTAGAGTGACCCCCGAGCACAAGCTGAGGATTGTGAGGGCGTTGAAGAAGAAGGGGTACAGGGTGGCTATGACTGGCGACGGCGTCAACGACGCGCCCGCGCTGAAGGAGGCCGACGTCGGGGTGGCGATGGGTGTTAGGGGGACTGACGTGGCGAAGGAGGTTTCAAAGCTGGTGCTCCTAGACGACAACTACGCCACGATCGTCGAGGCGATCAAGATGGGTAGGTGGATTTACGAGAACTTGAAGAAGCCGATAAACTACCTGCTACCATGTAACTTTGGGGAGGTAGCCGCAGTCTTCGGGGCGGAGATCTTAGGGCTACCATATGTGTTCGAGCCGGTCCAGCTGCTGTGGATAAACCTGACCACAGACTCGCTTCCAGCCCTAGCTCTTGGTTTAGAGCCTCCTGAGCCAGGTCTATACGATAAACCCCCTAGACCGAGGACTGCCCGGCTTGTCTCAAAGATGAAACTACTCTACAATATTTTGATAGGCATTGTAATAGCGGGTTTCACGCTAGGGTTCTTCGCTGTGAGTCTGGATAGAGGGCTAGTGTACGCTAGGACGGTAGCGTTTACGACAATAGCCTTCTCAGAGTTCGGGAGAGCCCTGGCTTCGAGAAGCGAGCAGACGCCTCTTTCTAGGTTACCGTGGAACAAGTGGTTGCCGCTGGCTCTAGCGGGCTCCGTGGGTCTCCAGCTAGCAGTTTTGTACACGCCATTAAACGCGTTATTCCATGTCGCACCCCTCGAAGCATCTACTATAGTGTTGATAGCAGTTTTGCCATCATTGGTGCTGATAACCGTTGAAGAGCTGAGGAAAAGGTTTTTTGTTTTAAAATAGGTTTAAACAAATCTTTGGCGTGAGGAGCATGCTTGGAGATGATGACATGCACCTCCTCGGATTGGTGAAGTGAAGAGACAATGCTGAACCCCTAGCCGGGCGGTGGATTCCTGAACGCCCCTGGACGGGAGAGGCATTTTGTTCGAGGAAAAGTTGGCGCGGTTTTCTTATTAGCTTACACACCCTGTATCCAATAAGGGTGTTTGCATGTCGGCACCGATTGATCGAAGCGTGGAGAGAGGTGACGGATACTATATTGTCGTCGAGGAGGTCAAGCCCAGGGTACAAGTATACAAGCTAGTGGACTCGAAGATAAGGTTCTTCGAGTCTATATGGGAGATCCCCGAGGGAATAACCTACAACGCCTACGTCGTCGAAACAGACTCGGGGTTCCTTCTCATCGATGGGTGGAAGAGGGGGTTTGGGGGACTGCTGGTCGAGGAGTTGGGGAAGAGAGGTGTCCTGAGCAGGGTAACCCACCTCATCGTAAACCACATGGAGCCCGATCACTCCGGGTCAATACCCGAAATCCTTTCAGCTAGACCTGGGTTAAAGGTTTTAGGCCACCCGCTCGCAGGCCGCTTATTAAGGGACTTCTACGGGTTCGCGGGGGAGTTTAAGCCCGTTCAAGACGGCGAGGTCTTCGAGGAGGGAGGGTTGAGAATCAGGTTCCTACACGCGCCCTGGCTTCACTGGCCTGAAACAATAGTGACCCATGTGGAGGATCTCGGAGTCGTCTTCCCCTGCGATGTCCTAGGCGGGTACGGGGCTTACAGAGAAATCTTCTTGAGCGAGATGAGCGAGGAGGGTAGAAAACGCTACTTCAAGCTGGCCAAGATGTATTTCGCCAACGTTATAGGGCATTACAGGGATTTCGTGCTGAAGTCCCTCCCGAAACTCCGCGAGGCGGTTTCTAAATCCGATGTAGTAGCCCCAGGCCACGGGCTTGTTCTAGATAGAGGTGATGCGCTTGAAATGCTTAGTTCATACGAGAAGTGGATTAAGAAGGAAAGCAGGAAGATCGTTGTTGTGTATGCCTCGATGTACGGATTCACGGGGGAGGCCGCTACCCGCCTAGCCAAAGTCTTGGAGGGCCAAGGATTTGAGGTAGTGGTTTACGGCTTCAACGACTACGAGAGGCCTATGGTAAGCGAGTTGGTTTCGGATGCGATGGATGCTGAAGGGCTTCTAGTCGCGGCACCAGCCTACGAGAACCAGATCTACCCCACTATAAGGTATGTACTCGACATCATAGCCCATAAAACTGGGTGCCCTAGAGTATTCTTCTTACACGTCTACGGTTGGGGCAGTAGAGTGGGGGATGCGAGGAGTATGCTGGAGGAGCTGAAGTGCGGTGTCGTAGAGACATTAGACTTCAAGCCCTCCACCGTGTCGAGCATGACCGACTCCCAGATAAAGCGTGTCATAGACTTCTTCACGAGGACGACCTAGTATTCAGCCAAAACGCAATGTCGGGACTCATGCTGGTGTCGTTTACATTCCACTCCCCCACTCCCCGGGAGAGTAGTCTAAACCCCAGCTAGCCCCCGCGATATGGCGAGGAGTCTCTCCCTAATGAAGTCGAGTGCTCTAGCTAGGGTTAGCTGGTTGTTGTAGGCTGCTAGAATAGACTCTAATTCAACCCTCCCCTTGTCCTTCAGCTCGGACACAGTTTTCACGAGAGCTGGAAGAGCCCTCACAATGTTGTCCACTATTGTTATATCCGCGGCTCTCGCAGTCCTGGATAGAGGGTTTAGATCCACGGCTATCACCAGCTTCCCCATCTTCTTCAACGCCTCAGTCCTATCCCCGTCCTCCAGGGGCACTAGGACGACGTCGGCTATCAGTATCCCCCTGGGGCTAACCCTCCTCCTCTCGCTGAAAAGCTCAGGTATGGTTGCTGAAGCATCATCCCCTACACCCAGCACCTCGGCGGCGCCAGCCTCCCTTAGGACGCGAGCTATCAACTCCTCCCTCTCTCGGGTCCTATAGAATAGATTCACCTCTATTTTCGCACCAGTCAAATCGGCTAGCTTAACGACATGCTCCGGCACAAGGGCGGCTGTATTCCCGTTGACTGATATAACAGGGTGTTTAGCCAGCAATAGAGCTGCCGCTGCGGCCCTTATGGCATCCCACGCGAAATCCCTCGTCTCCTCCCCTATAAGGTAGTCGAAGCACTCTCCCCTCCCGTGAGCTATCAAGCCCTCAGGCACCACATAGCCCTTCTTGAACCCCTCCACAAGCCTCTCCCTGACCAGCAGGCTCTCACGCCTGGGATGACTGGGCGGGATAAACAACGCTAACCCCCTCATCCGAGAGAGTTGTCTTAAAGGGATTTAACTTGTTTGACTCCAGCAATGCCACTAAGTCCCCAGCCCACTCGTCTTCAACCCAGGCTACAAGAGCCTTCTTCTTCACGTAGAAGCCTATTAGGCCCCTCGCGCCTTTAAGGGATTCGACTACCCGGGTGTAGTCAAATAATTTCATTGTGAATTCATGTGCTAAACGGAAGAACAAGGCTAGGTCAGGGTTATCCCACAGCTTCAGCACAGCCTCCCTGGCAAACTCGTACTCCGGTGATTTAACCCTCGAGAGCATTAGAGGGGTTGGCTCAACGCCGGAGAGCTCCGCTACAACAAGAGTAGGCTTCAACCCCTTGAGGCTCCGGGCCACGCCTATACCAGGAGGCCCCGGCTCCACTCTTATGACGAACCCCCCGTGGAACTGGGCTATCACATCTCCCAGGCCAGTCTTGAACTCGACCTCTGCTATATGGGCGCTCCAAGTAGACTCCTCTGAGATAAACCCCTTCTTCCCAAGGGATATCTGGGTGCTCAAGGAGAGGGATAAGGCGCTTGAAACGGCGAAACCCTTTCCGAGATCGATGGGTGAGACGGCTGAGACACCTATGCTGAACCCCTCTACACCGCATATACGAGACGCGTGCTCCTGGAGCACACGCCTACCGCCGAGCTCGATCCAACAGCCGCCTCCAACAGCCCTAGACGTCACCCAGATGTCTAGTACGAGCCCCGCCCCAATGCTCCCAGTGTGGAGGAGGTCGCCTCCTACGACAGGCGCCCAAAGACCGGATACGTGGAGGGGGACTTTGACAACGGGGCTTGGGTTCAAAAACTCACTCCACCAGGAACCTGGAGTACAAGTCGGGTAGGAGTAGCCAGCCGTGCTCGTAGACTCCTAGCCTGCCCTTAGCGCACTCCCTCTCGGTGAAGGCCCTCGCCTCATCCCCGGCAACCCCCTCGGCGTTGAATACAACCGGGACAGGGTCGTCTGTGTGAGCCCTGACGCTCGGTGGTGTCGCGTGGTCTGCTGTCACTATGACGGCGAGCCGGCTCGGCCTGTTCTCGAGAAGCAGGCTCACGTAGTACTTGTCTATCTCCTCTATCCTCTTCTTCTTCAGCTCGAAGTCCCCGTCGTGCCCAGGCTCGTCGGGCCCCTTCAAGTGGACGTACACTATCTCGCTCCTGCTCAACGCCTTCATAGTTGCCTCAAACCTCTCCTCGTAGTCTCTCCTCGGATCCCCGGATGGAGGGTTGAGGACTATAGTGTCAGCCCCGAAGATCCTACCTATACCCAGTTCAACAGGCATCTCAGCTAGCACAGCGAACCCGCACTTGTACTTCTCCTTCAAGGGCTGTGCCCTGGGTATTGAGCCGCCCGCGTCTCTTAGTAGGATGGCGTTCGCGGGGGGCTGGTTCTTTCTACGCCTCTCCTCGTTTACGGGGTGTTTATCCAATATCTCGATCGCCTGCTCGGTGAAAACGTTCGCCAGCTCGGCTGCAGCCCTGGCCTCAGGGGTGTCTTCGAGTGGTTCAATCTTCTTGACGAAAGGCTGGAAGTCCCTGGCTGCCACGCTTATCAAGCCCTTCCTCACATAGGCTGGATCATTGTTGCCAACCATTGGGGACAGCCTCCTACTCCTGCTCCCGATTATCACGACGGCTCTGTGGCCTATGGTCGCCTTAACCCTCGCGTACCCGTCGTGGATCCCCAGCTCCATACCATCCAGCTTCTCAGCCAGCACCCTAGCCTCCTCGCTGCTCAGGCTCCTCCCAACCCTCCTATCTATGATCCGCTTGCTAGCCGGGTCTATGGTCGCGAAGTTTGCTCTGAAGGCCACTTCATTCCCTTCCCTCAGGGATAGGCCGGCCCCCACTGCTTCTATAGGCCCCCTCCCAGTGTACACTTTATGCGGGTCGTAGCCGAGCAGGGAGATAACCGCCTCGTCGCTTTCAGGCGCAACGCCTCTCCCGACAGTGTACATCAACCCGCAGAGCCCGTACTTAGCCAGCGTGTCTAGGTTGGGCTTATACGCCTTCTCAAGCGTGGTGGAGGGGTCTGAGAGCCTGTCCGCCGCCCCGTCTAGCACGAGGTATAGTAGCTTGTACTTCAAGCCCATTCAAATCGCCATGGAACAGTATTATCAGCCTTCTTTAAAATATCCTTCCGAGAAAAACGAGTGCTCCCTACCCGGGAAGACGCCTTGTTTAACCTCTCTCACATAGCTTGAGACAGCATCTACTATGATTCTCCTTAAATCAGCGTACTTCTTGGCGAACGGGGGAGTGTTCTCGGATAACCCCAGCACATCGTGTAATACGAGTATCTGCCCGTCGCACATCCAGCCGCTCCCAATGCAGATGGTGGGGACGGAGACCTGTTTTGTTATCTCAGCCGCTACATCAGCCGCCGTGAACTCTATGACTATCGAGAAGACGCCGGCCTTCTCCAGCTCTTTAGCGTCGTCAATAAGCTTCTCGGCTTCAGCGGCTTTCACGCCCCTCCTCTTGTAGCCCCCGAGCAGAAGATATCTCTGGGGTGTCAACCCTATGTGCCCCATCACGGGTATGCCGGCTCTAACCATAGCCTTAACCGCGTCAGCCATCTCGCCTCCACCCTCGATCTTGACTGCCTCAGCCCCTTTCTTCAGCATCAACCCAGCGTTGTAGACAGCGTCCTCTACGCTTGTCTCATAGCTTAGGAAGGGCATGTCCCCGACGAGGAGGGCTCTGGGCCTGGCTCTAGCAGCGCTCTCAACGTGGAGGAGCATCATCTCCATTGTCACGGGTATTGTAGACTGGAGCCCGTGGACAACCATGCCAACACTGTCCCCGACGAGGATGATGTCAACGCCCGCCTGGTCAACCAACCTGGTTGTGGTATAATCGTAGGCTGTAATAGCCGCTATCTTCTCAGCCCCCTTCTTCTTAACTATGTCTCTAACTGTGACCTTCATGCTCACGCCAGCCCTCTATCAAGTGGATTATCAACGTGATAATTTTATTCACTGTTAAACCTCGCCCAGCCGACTCCAACGTCCTAGCTATGAAGCCATTTATGTAGTCCACCTCAGTCCTCCTCCCCCTGGCTAAATCCTGGGCCATGCTCGAATAGTTCTCTCCGGTACTCCTAACACTATTCAAAACATGTTTAACGAGTTGCCTCTTATCCAGGTTGAACCCGTGGATTCCAGCCGCCTCAACAACTTCATCCAGGATAAGGTCTACTAGGGGCTGCGCCTCCTCTAGGAGGACGACTCTATTCCTAGCCATTGCGATCGCCGTGAGGGGGTTGACCACGCTGTTGAGGGCTAGCTTAAGCCACCTGTAGAAGTCGATGTTTGAGACAACGCGTGCATCGCAACCCCCTCTCCTCAGGGCGGAGGCTAAGTCCACTAACCCCTGGCACAGGCCCCTCCTAGAGCCTAGTATAATGGAGCTCCCTCCCGCGTGCTTCACGTAGTTCTCCCTGACCCTCTCCCCACCGAAGTAGACTACCCCTGCGGCAACACATCCATCAGGCATCTCCTCTTCAGCCAGCTCCAGGCTGCCGAAGCCGTTTTGAACCATGACCACCACCCGGCTATTGCGGGAGAGACTCTTCATTAAGCCTAGCGTTGAGGGCACGTCGACTGCTTTAACAGCGTTCACCACGAACTCGCATGAGACATTTAGCGTGGTGTAGTGTAGGGGGGTGACGGGAACCAAGTAGGGGTCTCCCCCTGCCTCAACGATTATGCCCCCGGCTTCCTCTACGGCTTTAATAGAGTCGTTTCGGCGGTAGAATACGCCTATCCTACCCCCGAACCCGCCTTTATGCAGGTAGTAGGCTAGTATGCCTCCTACAGCACCGCCTCCTATAATACAGTAATCCATTGATTCAGCCAAGCCCTACACCACGCTGTGTTGTAGGATGAAGTCTATGATGCCCTCGAGCTCCACGAAATCCCTGGAGAGGATGTAAATATTCGGCTCCAACCCTCTACCCCCTTCGTCTACCACCGCATCAGGCTTCTTCGAGAGGGCCTCTTCTAGGGATGTCCAGAAGGAGTCCGCTGAGTCGTGGGGACCTGTCTCAACAATCTTTAAACCCATCCTGGTGATCGAGTCGCTGATCCAAGGTTGGTTGGATAAGTTCACGGCGAGCCTCTTACTCTTGTTGTACTTGATCGCGGTGATCAAGATCCTAGATAAATGCCTGCTGGCACCGTACATGGGCTCACCAGCGTAGCCGGCCCTGCTGTCTACTCTAACTATCCTACCGGTTAATGCGATGATGTCGCCGGGGGTGGACGCCCCTCTCGGCGCGTACGCTATGTTCACCCCTACTTCCGGCACCAGCTTGTAGACGAGCGGCTTTGAGATAAACTTGTTCACGAACTCCCTGTACTCCTCTATGAAGGGGTCTGTTATAGACCCCCTGCTACAATAATCCCTCAGCCAGTTTAAGCTCCTACATGCATACCTCGTTGCGAAGTCTTCGATATAGTAGTTCGACACGATCAAGAACCTTAGTATATCACCTCTCTCGAGGTAGGAGGCTAGGTTGTTGACGACGTAGAGGATCTCATCCTCTGGGAAGCCCATTTTAACCAGCTTCTCCTTGTAGCTCGTGTATGTTTTACTCAGATATTTGTTGACAAGGGGTTGTGAAACACCAAGTAGCCTTGAAATCTTGTGCTGGCTGATATTCCTGCGGTGCAACTCGTGGATCAACAGTCCTCTCAGGTAGGGCAGTATTTTCTTGTTTGCGACATCATGTATTATCATTTACTCTCAGGGCCCTCAGCGAGCCTTCTAGAGGCAACCCCCCAGCCTGTACCGGCGTCTCCCTCGACATCTTGAGTGTTATGAACTCCGCTAGTTTAACGAGCTCTCTTATCTCCTCGAGCTCCATCCCGAAGTAATCCTCGTAGCCCGCCATCTCCTGGTACAAGTCAATCATCTTCGAGAGTTCACCGAACACTATCCTCCTGAAGACCTCCCTATCAGTTGCTGTCAAGGCATTCTTGGACGCCAGCTTTAGAAGGGTTGATTTCACTCTGCGGGGTTCAAGGCTCTCAAACTTTATCCTCAGCAGGGTGATCTTCGGGTCGTCCTCAACAGTGTCCGCCCCCAGAGCCCTCTTAACAGCCTCTATGTCAGTGAACCTCCACCACGTCTGGTTAGTCGACGAGTAGGACTTCTCAATAACCCCCAGCTCTTTCTCAAGCGTCCTCAGCAGGTTTACTGGGTTGTAGTTGAAGCCCATCCTCGCCAGTCTTAGGACAAGGTGTTTAAAGCTGAAATCCCCGTACCGGTGGTCTACATTTGGGTCTCCAGCGATCTCTAAAGCCGCTTTCAAAACCAGGAAACCCTTATCACCATACTTCTCTAGGAACCCCTTAACCCTATTGTAAACAAGGTTAGAATCCAAATAAACCACCGTTCTCGTTTATTTTCGATACCTTGAATATTATTTATATGTTACCGGAGGGTTTACGTGGCTTCACCTCTGGGTTGAAGTAATAACGGGTTATCACGGGGTGGGAGCTTTGGGTGCTGCCGTGGAGGTTAGGGGTTTGAGGAAAGTGTTCAATGGAGTGGTAGCAGTCGACAATGTGTCCTTCGAAGTATCAGAGGGGGAGATCTTCGGTTTAATAGGCCCCAATGGAGCTGGGAAGACAACCACGTTGAGAATCATAGCAGGGATGGTGAAGCCCGACCTAGGCGAGGTTAGGATCATGGGTTCCAACCCCTTCCGTGAGGGGATGAGGGTCAAAGAGCTACTTGGCTACCTACCGGAGGAGGCGGATGTGTACTCGCGTTTAACAGGCCTCGAACACTTAAGATTCTACGCGAGTCTCTATGGTGGGAGAGTCGATGAGACTGTGAGATACGGGGCTGAGATAAGCGGGTTGGGGGGAGATTTAAACAAGAGGGCCGGCGAGTACAGTAAGGGGATGAAGAGGAGGCTTCTACTAAGCCTTGTTTTAATGAGGAGGCCTAGAGTCGCCCTACTAGATGAGCCGACCAGCGGGTTGGACGTCTACTCTAGTTTAAGAGTGAGGGATCTGATAAAAAGGTATGCGAGGGAAAACAAGACGGCCGTGATACTCAGCAGCCACAACATGCTTGAGGTTGAGTATGTGTGTGATAGGGTTGCTTTCATAAGCAGGGGTAGGATTGTCGCGGCAGGTTCACCCGATGAATTGAAGGAAAAGTATAATGCTGGGAACCTCGAGGAGGTTTTCGTGAAAGCAACCGGTGGTTGAATGAACTTTAATACAGTGAGAATTATTGTTTGGAAGGAGCTCCTGGACTTGTGGAGGGATAAGAAGACCCTCGCGGTGGCTGTACTGCTACCAGTTGTCTCAATGCCGCTAATAGGCTTAGCGGTCCTACTCCTATCTACGCAACAGCCTGTACAGGTCGCGATAGTGGATGAGGATAACACGTCTTACACCAATCGAATACTGGGCATTACTGTTTCATCCAGTTGGCTGGTGGGTAATCTAACCGAGGCTTTAACTAGGAGTGGTTGTCGGGTCGACAAATACGATAAGAGCCCGGGCAACATGACTTCCTATGACCTTGTAGTCGTTATTCAAAAAAGCTTCTCCGAGAACGCTACAAGCCTGGTCAACCAGGCTAGCGTGGAGATCATTCGGAAAGCCAATGTACAGCCAGCGGTGAACGCTGAGAGCACTATAATATCAGTGCTATCACAGTTCTCGAGCAACATCTCGAGGGTTAAAGTCGAGTCTCTAGCTGGTTTAGCCGGTTTGAAACCTGGTTCCTTCAACGTCAACTCGATACTCCAGCCGGTTGTGGTGGGGCCCCTTGTAGTCATAGCACCCTCCGGGGCGCCTGCGACGCCGATAGAGCAGATCAGACCTTACATCGCTAAGATACTTATACTAGGCTTCATCTTCGTTGTATCACCGGCGTCAATGTACGTCGTCGACAGTATTGTGGGTGAGAGGGAGAGGAAGACTATTGAACTCCTCCTGGCGACACCCGCTAGCGTAGCCGAGATCATATCGGGGAAGCTTATGGTTGCCTCGGTGCTTGGCCTGGTTTCAAGCCTATCAGATGTGGCGAGCCTCATGATATACATGTACCTTATAACCCTATCGCTAGGCGGGTATTTCTGGCTTGTACTAGACTTGAAGCTGATCCTCCTCCACGCTGTCACAGCGTTCTTCACGATACTCACAACGATAGCCATCGCGACACCGTTCATTACTAGAACGCAGGGTATTAGGAGCGCGGGCAATATAGCGACGCTGGTGAACATGATAGGGATGACGCTGTTCTTCACAGGCTTCATGGTCGACTACCCTAAGTTGGAGCCGAGCGTACTCTACCCCCTCATGCTGATCCCCTACACTCACTCCATCCTTGTAATCCAGGACTACGTCTACGGTATGACTTTGAACTCCCTCATACATCTATCAGTGCTCATAGTCGCCAGCCTCATACTACTCTACATTGGTGTTAGAGGAATTAGCCCGGAGAAGATTTTGCTGGCTCGTTGAGGGCGGGATTAACTTTTTAAAAATAAGCGTATTTTATTTGAGTGAGGGATCGTTAGTTGAAGCAATCCCACCTGCGGGTCTTGTTGGCGAGTGATGAAAACGGGTTCCTGGATTTAAATCAGGTTCAGCAGAAGCTTAATTTAACCATGTCAAGCCTGAGAAGATACATCAGGATCCTTGAGAGAGACGGGTTTGTATCGAGGTCGGAGAAGGGTTTTGTATTAACAGAGAAGGGGATGAAGCTGAAGAAGACTGTTCAGGCGTTGAAGGAGAAGAGGGATGCGCCAGCCTACTATATCACAGACCCATCAACAGGCCAGCCCGTACCATTAAGCTTCAGAAACTACAGCCACCTCTACGCTATACTAGCCTACGGTCTAGTGGATAAATCCCTCATCGATAAGCACATCGCCCAAGGATACCTCTCCAACTGGGCACGGGACGCCTTAGGCGACGAGTACCTGGCGAGCCTCATCCAAAGCGGGGAGGTCAAGAACGCCAGCGACCTACTAGCCTACTTGAAGATGGTAATCCAGCTCTCAACGGCTGAGAAGTAATGCCCCGAGAAGGGGATAGGGGAGAACTCGAGGGTAGGTTGATAGAGTATATTTCGAGAGCACGCTGGTGGCCTTGGAAAACAGGTGGGAGAACCCCGTCTATAACAAAGCTGGTGGAGAAAAACGATTTCGTCCACGTTAGGGTAAGCGACGGGGAGAACCTGTACCAGGCATCCTTCATTGAAGGCGATAACCCTGGTCTACCTGGAGACCGGGTCATAACCTTCAAGGGGCGGTTACTGTACGAGGCGGAGTACGATAGTAGATTCCTCGAGAATATAAGGGAGGTGAGCGGTGTAACCCTGGAGCTCGCGAGCGACTTCGACCCGGCGATCACGTCGGCCAGACCCCTCACGTTGGATTCAACAAACGTTGTCTCCCTACTGGAGACCCGGAGGGGGGAGAAAGCTGTTTTAAAAAGCTACAGGCTGCTCCCCAAAGTGAACATGGAGTACTTGTGCCTCGTCAAACTAAGCAGGGAGGGTTTTAAGAATACGCCTAGAGTGAGAGGGCTGATACACGAAGACGGGGAACCTATAGCTCTCATCCTCCAGTTCATCACAGGGTTCAACGATGCTGGATACCCCTTCTACGAGGAGTTGTCCAGCTGGCTTAGATCCAGGGATGTGAGGCTCAACCTCGGCTTATCTGCTAAGTTAGGGGTTGTGACGGCTGGGCTCCACGAGGCATTGAACAAGCCCGGCGACAAAGGGTTCTTCGGGTTAGAGGAGATCACGAACAACGATATCTCAAGATGGGAGGAAAGGTTGAGCCGGAGAGTTAACTTCATATACGAGAAGTTCGACGAGTATGCTACTGTCAAGGACTACGAGTGGCTCGGCTACTGGAGGGATGTCTTCGATAAAAAAGGGATAGAGGTAGTTGAGGAGGCGAGGAGTCTCCTGGACAAATATAAGGGCGGTCTCAAAGCGAGGATACACCAGGATCTGCATCTACTCCAAATGATCTATAACCCAAGCGAGGGCGAATTCTACATAATAGATTTCGAGGGGGAGCCTGGCAGGAGTAACGATGAGAAAGTCGAGAAGGAACCCCCTCTCAGGGACGTAGCCTCCCTTGTGAGGAGCTTCCATTACCTCTCTTTTTCAGCTGTCATGAATTGGAGTAGCCTGAGTTTGGATAACGTGGCGCGAAGCCTCTTAGGCGAAGACCCCGCTCTACAATGGAGGAAGAGGCATTTGACCTCTATGATCTACTCCTACCTGGCCGACACCTTAAGGGGGGATATCCACGGATTCGGCGAGAAAATAATTGCTGGTTTAGACGAATACTTGAAGCCGTGGGTCGTTGAGAGAGCTTTATACGAGGCCGTGTACGAGTTGATGTATAGACCGGGTTGGTCCCCAATCCCTATTCTAGGATTACTGAGGATCTACTAGGTTTAAATAGTCGATTAAACATCCTGGAAACGTTTTTTATTTGCCACCCGCGAATCTATCATAGTGGTGTTTAAATGCCGGACGTTGTTTTAGTATTCGAGGTTCACCAGCCGTATAGGCTCGCCAGGAATGTCTATCATAGGCTCGTCGAGAGGGCGTTGAAAGGGGAGCTCACCCTACGCGATGTCGAGGAGGCCATATTCGACCAGCCGTTGAACAAGCTTGTGATGGAGAGGGCTTCTTCTAAATGCTATATACCTGCCACGCGGATAATACTAGAGAACATTCAAAGGTATAGGAACTCGGATAGAAGGTTTAAAGTATCGTACTCGGTCTCAGGCGTATTCCTCGAGCAGGCCTCCAGGTGGGCTCCCGAGGTATTGAACCTAATCCGAAGCGTTGCCGAGACTGGTTTAGCGGAGTTCATCAGCCAGACATACTATCACAGCATGGTCGCATTCCTCGGAGTCCCAGAGTACAGGGAGCTCGTCGAGCAAGTGTCAGAGCACAGGAGGGTGATCGAGGAGTTAACCGGCTTAAAACCGGTCACGGTTGAGAACACAGAGTTCTCATACAACAACGACATAGCCGCTGTCTTCGCTGGGCTAGGTTATAAAGCGGTGTTGACGGAGGGCGTTGAGAGAGTCTTAGGGTGGAGGTCGCCTAACTACGTCTACAAGGCTTACGGTAGCGAGATAAAAGTGTTGACCCGGAACTACAGGTTGAGTGATGACGTGGGCTTCAGGTTCAGCGATAGGAACTGGGATCAATACCCCTTGACCGCGGACAAATACTCCGCCTGGCTCTCGGCTACACCCGGGGACGTCTTGCTCATCGCCCTCGACTACGAGACTTTCGGGGAGCACCATTGGCCTGAGTCGGGTATCCACGAGTTCCTGAGGTGGCTACCCGGCGAGGTCTTGAAGTACAGCAATCTCTCCTTCTCAACACCAAGCGAGGTGGTGGATAAATACCCCGCTAGGGACACTATAGACGTACCCCCATGGTCTACTATCAGCTGGGCCGATGAGAGGGATCTAAGCGCCTGGCTCGGGAACACGATGCAACAGGCTTCCATGAAGGCCCTCTACGACCTCTACTACTACGTGAACGCTATAGGGGATGCCGGTTTAAAGAGGCTGTGGAAGCTGTTGTCTATAAGCGACCACCTCTACTACCAGGCCACAAAGTTCGGGAGCATTGGGGAGGTGCACGCCTACTTCTCACCCTACAAGAACGCCGGGGACGCCTACGCTCTCTTCATGGAGGCCGTAGGTGTTCTATCCACATTGGTAGCAGAGGCTATTACAAGGGATCCAAGGGGATTCATAGTAAGGTTCGAGACGCCGCCTGAGAAAGCCTTCTACTTCTACTCGCCTGCATCAGGCTACACTGGGTTGAGGGCTTCAAGCCTAGGCGAGTTCCTCGATTTATTGCGGAGGATACCGGAGGACGTGTTCCTATACCACGCTGGGAGAGGAGATTTCTCGAGCTGGATTAGAAACGTGTTCATGCTCGAGGATCTAGCTGCCGCAGTGGCTGAAGCGGAGAAAAAGCATCCGGGTGAGGCACGTAAGGCGGTTGAGATTGCTGTTAAATCCCAGTTAGGGGTGTGAACGTGCCAGGGTTCTTCGTCTTCGCAATACACTTCCACCAGCCTACAGGTCAGTTGAAGAAGATCCACGAGAGGGTCTTCGAGAACAGCTATAAGCTACTCACAGACGTCTTCAAGGAGTTCAGCGAGCTGAAGTTTACTATCCACGTGAGCGGACCCCTACTCTTATACGCGAGCGAGCACTACCCGGAATGGGTTAGCGAGCTAGCTAAACTTGCTGACTACGGTGTCGCCGAGATACTCGGTGGGAGTCTAGGCGAAGCCATCTTACCGATTCTCCCAAGCGGTGACAGAGACCTGCAGCTAAGGGAGTACGCCAGGCTTGTTGAGAGGCTTCTCGGGGTTAAACCGAGGGGTATGTGGCTCCCCGAGAGGGTTTGGGAGCCCGACCTAGTCGGGTACCTCGCTAGAAACGGGGTGGAGTATGTGCTAGTAGACGACTCAACCCTATTGAGAACGGGTAGGGGAGGCAACGACTCTCTGTACCCGTGGCTTACCGAGGACTCAGGGTACAGTGTCAAAGTGTTCTTCATAGACACAGCTCTGCGATACATCTTGCCCTGGGAGCCACCCGAGAGAGTCGTAGGCTACATGAGGGAGAGGGTTGGAGGGCTTGAGAACCCAGTCCTAGTCTGGGGGAGCGATGCAGAGAAGTTTGGTGAGTGGAGGGATCCGGGGTGGGCTCGCTGGTGGCTCCACGGGTTCTTAAACTACATGAGAGTTGAGAAGAGCATCCAGATGGTTCACCCCTACGAGTATCTTAAAGAGCATGGTGTGAGGGGGCTAATCTACCTGCCCCCGGGTAGCTACGATAAAATGCTCGAGTGGAGCGGGGGCTTCTTCAGGAACTTCATAGTGAAATACGCTGAGGTAAACAACATGCATAAGAAAATGCTCTGGGTTAGGAGGAAGCTCTCGGAGGCCGGGGAGAGGCTTGAAGACGCGTGGAGGAGCTACCTGCTGGCCCAGTGTAACGACGCCTACTGGCACGGGTTGTTCGGCGGTGTATACCTCGCGCATTTGAGGCAGGCGATCTACGAGAACTATATTAAAGCCGAGAGAATAGCCGAGGAGGCTCTGGGTTATTATAGGGGCGGCGAGGCGAAGATCCTACTAGAGGACTTCGACTACGATGGTTTAGACGAGCTGATCGTGGAGAGAGAGGGCTACAACCTTTACATAGACCTCGCTGACGGTGGGAGTGTCTTCGAGTTCGACGTGAAGAAGAAGGGTCTTGAACACAACCTGCAGGACACTATGTCCAGGTATAAGGAGCCTTACCTGGAGGAAACCTGGTTTAGACCCGACTGGTATAGGAGGGTCAGCGGCAGAGTACACTTGTGGAGCACGGACACAGGTTTAGACGACTGGCTGTGGAACACCCCCTTCAGGGATCTAAGCGACCTAGCACTAGCTCGCTTCAACCTGGCCTACCTGGATAAGGAGTACCTTGGCTTGAAGAGCGAGGGGGGCTTCTACGTGTTTGGCAGCAAAATAGCGGACATTGAAGTCGAGAAGAGGGTGAGACTCCTAGAAAACGGGTTCGCAGTCGACTACGCGGTTAGGAACGTGAGGGGTGGTAGCGTTAGAGCGAGAGTGGGCTTCGAGTATCATCTAGCACCCAAATTCGACAGGTACGGGGATAGGGAAGTACACTACAAGGTGGGAGGCGAGTTGAGGGGTCTGAGGGAGAAGTTCATGGGTGTAGGTAGAAGCGTTGAATTGGTGAGCGAATTCTACCCTGCGGTGGAGGTGTCGTCCAACAGAGAGTTGAACATCTGGGTTGCACCACTCTCCACTGTGGCTAGAACTGAGAAGGGTCTCCTTGAGATGCTACAGGGGGTTGGAGTCCAGTTCCTCGACGATGTTGAGTTGGCTCCTGGAAGCGAGGTTAAAGTCAGCGTTGAGACCAGAGTAAAATGGTAATGTGGAATGCGGGTTTGGATGCTCACCTTCGAGTCGAAGACGACGAGGAAGGTAGGCGGGTTAGCAGAGGTTCCGCCTGAGTTGGCGAGGAATTTAACGGGGAGGAGCTTTGAGACCACGCTAGTGACCCCATCCCACGGCTTGAGGATTGAGGGTGGGGTTGTCCTTGAGGAGGAGATCGCGGGGGCTAAATACAGGGTTTTAACCGCTAGGCTGGACGGATTAGACCACTACATCGTTGAAGGAGGCTTATTTGAAAGTGGCGATGTCTACGGCGGTGATCTCCCGTCTAAAGCACTTGTTTTCGCAAGAATTGTGAAAGGGCTCTTCGAGAAGTCTCTGAGAGAGGGCTCGTCCCCTGATCTCGTCCACGCGCACGACTGGCACTCAGGGATATCGCTCGTGGGGTTGAACAGCCTGATCGTCAAGGAGGGTTTGAAGCCCAGGCTAGTATACCACATACATCTTTTATCCAAGGCATGGTTCAAGCGGGAGGATCTCGAGGGTATCCTCTCGGGCAGGCTGGTGGGAGGCGTATACGGTGTCAGGGAGTTCTCCGAGTATTATGACCTCTCACAGGGATTCGCGGACAAGCTCATACCCCTCCTCGCAGACAAGACAGTGACCGTGAGCGCTGACTACGCTAAAACAGTGGAGAAGTGGGTTGGGCTCAAACACCCCTTGAAAGTAGAGGCAGTCCCGAACGGTAGCCCCTGGAGCCCCGGGATGGTCTTAGAGCACGTTCAGAAACTAGCTGGGGCGAAGGGCGTTGAGGATAGAGCTGTAACAAGGAGGGCTGTCCTAAGGGAGCTGTGCTCTAAAAACGTTGCAGAGCTCAGTGAGGAATGGTACAAGACCCTTAAAAGTCTCGGCGTGGACCCCGCGTCTGATACCTGGCACCAGTGCTTCGAAGAGGACGGGGACCTGGTCTTATCCACCGGGAGGATATCCAGGCAGAAAGGCTTCGAGGTGTTGTTGAAGGCCCTTGAGAAAACAATAGTTCGAAACCCCCGTTTGAGACTCCTCCTTATGGTCATTCCCGTCCCGGGCTCGGAGAGCCTAATCGAGTGGATGGTTAGGTATCTCCGCGTGTATGAGAGGAACCTTAAAATAGTTTTTGGCCGTGTACCTAAGTCCTTATATGTTCCAGCACACTACGCTACGAGGGTTTACGTGGCCCCAAGCTTATACGAGCCCTTCGGGTTGGTTGCGTTGGAGGCGATGGCCTCAGGTACGCCCGTGCTCGCTAGTAACACGGGAGGGTTTAAAACCACGGTTCTCGACCTCAGGGTGGTGGGGTTAAAGGGTACTGGGATACTCTTCGAGACTGGTTCCGTTGAGCAACTTGCTTCATACCTATCAGATTTAACCTTGCTGATGAGCGTTGAGGAGGTTGAGTCGGTGGAGGTTGGGAGGGTTGCTGAGAGGATCGCGGATCCTAGGGTTAGAGACCTGTTAAACGAGCATGGAGCCCCGTTTGTTATAAGGAGATCATGTGTAGATAGGTCAAGAGAATTCGGGTGGGGTATGTCTGTTTTAAAACTAGTGGAGGTTTACACGGGTATCCAACCCCCGGGGGATTAAAATGGCGAGTATAATACCGCAGAGACATTTAAACGGGCTCGAGGCCTACCTGGTCTTAGACAAGCCTTTGTACAAGCCTGGTAGTGAAGCCAAAGCCCATGTTCTCCTCGAGAATAAGGGTGTGGAAAGGTCTTTCAGGCTTAGGATAATCGACGAGAAGGGTGGGGTTCAGGTAGACAAAAACATCTCTATCAAGGCTGGTGAGAGACTCGTCGATATATCGCCTGTTAGCACGTTAGAGGACACAGGCTTCCACAAACTACGCCTCTACCTCGACTCAACCCTCATCGATGAAGTAGGCTACATCACAGGCGACCCTGCATCAAGGAGGTATATGAGGGTGGCGTTCGTCTGGCACAACCACCAGGCTCCTAACTACGGTCCCGACGGCAGGTTCCACGCCGACTGGGCTTTCACATATGTTCACAAGGATCTGCTGAAACCATACGGGCTTGGCCCATACCACTACCACACAACCCTCCTAGACAACCACCCTGGCTACTCGGCGACGTTCAATCTAAGCCCTAGCCTATTGTACCAGTGGGATGCCGCCTTGAAGAAGGGTGTGGATTTCAAAGATGGGAGAAGGCTGGACAAGGGTAGCAGGGAGGTTCAGCTAATAGGGGAGACGCTTGAAAAATACGCCGAGTACGCTAGGTCGGGTAGAATAGATGTATTGACAAGCGTCTACGCCCACACCATCCTCGGTTTCCTAACTGATACGCTCAACGCCCAGGATATCGTGGCGGAGGAGGTTGAATACGGCGCTAAGGTTACGAGGGAGGTACTAGGCGGGTTCGAGCCAATCGGGTTCTGGACGCCGGAGATGGCTTTCTCAATGAAACTCGTTAGAATCCTCCAGGAAAACAGGCTTGAGTACACTATTCTAGACGATGCCAACCACTTCTACTACGCGGAGGGGGAGAGGTCGACCCCCTACGAGCCCTACATCCTGTTGGATCCGGGGACGAGGAGCCACATCCAAGTATTCTTCAGGGACAGCTACTTGAGCAACGTGATGAGCTTCCAGAACAACTTCACCTCGGAGCTCCACGCATGGAGGAACGCGTACGAGTTCGCCTACATGATCTCCTCGAAGTGGGTTGACAAGAATACGAGGATTCTAACTATAGCCTTGGACGGCGAGAACTGGATGGCCTTCTCCAAGAACCCGCCGTTGACGGCTTACTTCGTGGACAAGCTGATCCTGTACCTCGAGGCCTTATCGGACTTCAACTTCATTAAGACAATAAACTTGAGAGATGCCCTCGAAGAAATCCCTGCGAGGAGGGTTATAACCAACATACCCACGAACACTTGGCTGGGGACTTTCAGGAAGTGGAGAGGCGAGGTGGTGGAGCAAGAGAGATGGTGGGTTCAGGCGGCGGAGGCGATTAGGTTGCTGAGGGTCTACGAGAATGTTATCCAGGGGCGCGACTCCTACAGCAACTCAGCCAGGTTTGCGCTGTGGCACGCCCTCGACAGCGATTACTGGTGGGCCGAGTTCTGGAGCCCTGGGGTTATTAACATGTGGCTGGAGAGGGCGCTGAAGACCATACAGGACAGGCTCTCAAATATTAGGATAGTCGACGTCAAGGTGAGAGGTGACGTCTACCTTGGCGGCGAGTGCGAGCTAGGGGTGTCGATTGAGAACAACCTTGACAGGGATGTCAAGGTGAACATCGCAATCGAGTCATGGGGCGTTAAGGAGACTACGGGTGTGATTAGAAGTGTATCCTTGAAGGCGCGGACTGTAAGCGATGTTCCGTTCAAAGTAAGGGCTGTCTCAACAGGAGACACACCCGTGTCAGTTTTACTACTGAGCGATAACAGTGTTGTAGCATCATACACGAAGAACATCTACATCTCCCAGAGGCTCCCACCCAACCCTCGTTAATTTTATTAACATGATCAGCTTAATACACAAATCGCAACGGTGTGCCGGCGTGACGAGGTTAACGATAACACACTGGGATATCGACGGCCTCGCGGCAGCCGTCTTCATGTATTTCAAGCTTAAGCCGGCTAACCAGATACTGTCCTCTGTGACATCACTCCCCAACTACCTCCTTGAGAGTGTCAGGCAGGCACCGTATTCAAGAGAAGTCTGGGTGGCGGATTTGAATCCGCAACCATCCAGCGTGAAAGTGATAAAAGCGTTCCTCGAAGAGGCGAGGAGAAGGAAGATCAGAGTCTACTGGTTCGACCACCATGAATGGGATACACGTGTCTACAGGGAGCTAGCGGGGTTCGACGATGTCCTCACATACCTTGTCGACCCCAATTACACGGCGGCGGACCTAGTGGCCAGCAGACTGGATTTGAGGGGGGACAAATTTGTTGACGAGCTGGTTAAATTATCCTACGACGACGACTTCTTCCAGAACAAGTATGATCTCACGGTTATGTGGAGGAGGGTTCTAAGGTGGGGTGGGTGGGATGTCAGGTATAAGGCGTTGGAGTCTTTTAAGAGAAGGGATTTAGCGCCGGCTTGGATGCTTGAATTCTACAAGAGGGAGGTCTCCATTGTCTACGAGAACTTGATAAGGGAGGCTATAGCAAGGATGGACGTTATCGACCACGGGGGCTTCAGGGTAATTGTCTTCCCGGATGTTGATCCCAGAGTTCACCCAGGGGAGGTAGTTTACGTTTCAGAGCGAAACGGGTTGAGAGCACATGTCTATATTGTGAGATATCCGAGGGGGGTGAGCCTGAGAAGCGACTACATCGACGTTTCCTCGATAGCTAGAGATATGGGTGGAGGAGGGCATTCAAGGGCCGCCGGAATACCCGGCGACGTCAGCTTGAGAACCCTTCTAGGGAAGCTCTTTGAGAAAATAGACGAGTTGAAAAACGTGTCTGTGCCGGGTAGCATGGTAATCTGAGCTCTTAAACGCCCTCAGAGTATTTGTTTTGATTTAGGGAATGAAAACTATCTTTATATTAATATGTTCCGTTAATATATACAGGTAAAGGTGTCCTGGTTGCCTTTAAACATCGCTGTTAGACCAGAGGACTTAGAGTGCGTTAAGAGACTCATGTTAAACCCATGCGAGATACTGAAGCTGATACCCATAGTCTCAGACTGCACGGTCACAGGTGACACTATCAGGCTCTCCCTCACCGACGACTTGTTCAAGAGTACAATCGTGTACACGATCCTGGAGAGGAGCCCGACAAAGATCGCGCTGGCTCTAGAGTACCTGGTGGAAGGGGAGCCCAAGGCTAGGATGAGCGAGTTATGGATGTATATAGAAGAGAGGAACCTGGTAATCGATTACAAGCTGGAGGCGGGATTTAGAGTCAGGAGTCAGGCTTCGAGAAACCTGGATACGAGTATCCAGGCTCTACGGGGTGTTATCCCAATAGTGTGCTCTCGGGTGGAGACGCATCCCGCGGAGGCCCTTGAGGAGGGGATGGAGAGAGCGAAAGGAACCGGGCCGGCAGTAGCTATCAAGGCAGCTCCACAACCAAAATACAAATATGATCTCTCGGATACGAGGTTTAGAGCGAGGCTTGTTAGAGAGGCTAAGTCGTTTAAGCTACTGCCAACAGACGTGAAGCTCGAGGAGATTATAGCAAGCGAGCTTAAGACCGGGGCTTGGCTGGTTCTCGAGGCCTTCCCCTCCGGTAAGAAGTACACTCTAGTTGAAAACGGTAATGTCCAAGGGGTTTACTGCGAGCAGGAGTGCCGCGGCGAGCCCTTAACCGTAATAGCCTACGAGATCGCATTGGGTTGAGTGGGATTTGTTTATTTTGACTTCAACCAATTTTCCGCATAGCTCCCACTAGATTTATTAGGATAACCAAACCTAACATTCCATGAGAAGTGGTCTCCATGCTTGAAGTAGACAATGTCTCGGTAGAGGTCAACGGTGTGACCGTTGTGAGGCGCGTCAGCCTCCGGGTAAGGCGGGGGGAGATAGTAGTGTTGATGGGTCCTAACGGCAGTGGTAAAACCAGCCTAGCGTACGCTATAATGGGCCACCCCTTCTACAAGGTGGTTGAAGGCAGGGTTCTACTCGAAGGCGAGGACGTGACAAAACTACCCCCTCACGAGAAGGCTAGAAGAGGCTTATTCCTATTCTTCCAGAACCCGGTTGAAGTGAGAGGGGTCAGCCTCCTAGATCTCATTAAAGCGGTTTTCGAGGCTGGAGGAGTCTCTGGGGCAGGCGTTGAGAAACTGGCTTTAGAGACCGCTGATAAAGTCGGGTTGAAGAAGACCCTACTAACCAGGGGTTTAAACGAGGGTTTCTCAGGCGGGGAGAAGAAGAGGTCTGAGCTACTTCAGGCAATACTGCTTAAACCGAGGTGCTTGATCATGGATGAGCCAGACAGCGGGTTGGATGTAGAGGGGGTGCGGCTCCTCGCGGACTTCATTAGGGAGAGGACGGGGGAGGGCGCCTGCTTCCTGCTGATAACCCACTACCCCAACCTACTGAACTACGTGACCCCTTCTAAGGTGCTGGTGTTGGCTAAAGGGGTTGTCAAGGCTGAGGGCGGGATGGAGCTCGTTGAAAAGATTTCGAGAGAGGGGTACAACGGGCTGGTGTGAAGGCGTGTCTCTAGGCATTGAGAACCTCCCATTTGAAGAGTTGCCGGAGGTAAGCTATAGGCACAGGCTGGAGATCACGGGCAAGGTAAGCAGGAGTCTAGTGGAGGAGATCAGCAGGGTTAAGAAAGAGCCTGAGTGGATGAGGAATCTCAGGCTTAGGGCCCTCGAGTTCTTCGAGAAGGCTCGTATACCCCAGTGGATCCCCTTCATAGAGAAGATCGATTTAGACGAGATAACATCCCTCTACGTCAAGCCTGATGTGGAGAAAGCAGAGAAGTGGGAGGATCTACCCGAGGAGATCAGGAGGATCTACGAGAAGCTTAAGCTACCTGAATCATACGCGAAGTACCTAGCGGGTCTGACAAGCGTCCTCGACAGCGAGAGCGTCTTCATAGGGGTCAAAGACTACTTGAGGAAGCTAGGCGTAGTGATGATCCCAATGGAGGAGGCCGTTGTAAAATACCCTGACCTAGTCAGAGAGTACTTCTCGAGGGTGTTTCCCTACACAGACCACAAGTTCGCGGCCCTACACTACGCTCTGTGGAGCGGAGGTGTATTAGTATACGTACCCAGGAACGTCAAGGTAGCCTACCCTGTCGAAGCCTTCTTCTTCGTCGGGAGGGAGATGGAGGGCCAGTTCGAGCACTCCCTCATAGTCGCGGACGAGGGTAGCGAGATCGTCTTCATAGAGGGGTGTGCCGCGCCGAGGTTGATGAGGGAGAGCTTCCACGACGGCATGGTCGAGATCTACGCCCACAAGGCGTCGAAGGTCTCGTTTATCACAGTGCAGAACTGGAGCAGGAACATAGTCAACTTCAACAACAAGAGGGCTATCGCCGAGGAGGGGGCTACGGTTGACTGGGTGGAGGGGAGTATAGGGAGCAAGTTCACTGTCACATACCCCTCAACGATACTGAGGGGGGAGGGCTCCAACACCACGAGCACTGTTATGAGTATCAGCAGAGGCGGGGTCGTCAAGGACACTGGCTCCAAAGTGATTCACGCTGCCCCAAGGACAACAAGCAGGGTGACGTCTAAGAGCATTGTAGCGGACGGGGGTGTAAGCATATACAGGGGTCTAGTCCAGGTGAACAAGGGGGCTAAAGGGTCGGCGAGCTACGTTGAGTGCGAGAGCCTTATACTAGACGAGAAGAGCCAGTCCCATACATACCCAATAGTCCACTTGCTCGATGATGATGCCAATGTAGGACACGAGGCCTCGACGGTGAAGCTGGATGAAGACCAGGTCTTCTACCTCACGTCGAGGGGTTTGAGGAGGAACGAAGCTGTCTCACTAATCATACACGGCTTCATAAGAGACGTGTTGAAGAAGCTCCCCTTCGAGTTCGCTGTCATGATGACCAGGGTTCTAGACGCCGAGTTCGGGGAGTATGGTGGTGTCGGTTGAGCGTTGAAGAGGGTTTCATAGGGGACTCTCCAACGATAAAACACTACATTGAACCACGCGAGTACCTTAAAGACGTGGAGGAGAGCCGGAGGGAGGGCTTAGCGGGCGGAGGCGTCAGCGTGGCCGGCGGCGTGGTCTCAGGTGAAGCTGGGTCAGCCTGGCATGCACCGGGCTGTTCCTCAATCTACTGCCAAGTCCACAAGACGCTCGACCCGGAGACACTCGTGGTCGATGCTGGCCCGGGCCCTCACACGCGTGTCGATATAGATGTCGGGGAGGGCCTCCTCCCGTTGAACCTGGAGCTCAGCCTTCTAGATCCTAGTCTCCGCGTGGTGGAGTTCAACGTCAAGGGTAGCGGCCTGCTGAGCGCTTGGGTTAGGATAAGAGGTGGAAGCGGGAGAAGGCTTGTCCTGAAACTCAATCTCCCTAAGGGGAGAACAAGCTACATAGGGGTCTCGGAGGAGTGCGGTGGGTATTCGGGCGAGAGGGCTGTCATACTGGAATCGAGTAGGGCACTGAGGGTGGAGGAGTTCATAAGGGTTGAATCCTCGAGTTTCAGAGTGAAGAACATTGTGGTCGCGGAGAACGGGTCTAAACTAGACTGGGAGACGTGGGGGACCGCAGCAGGCGATAGCCCACTCCTACACTTGCACGGCCTCGCCGTGAGCACGGGGGGCTCAACCACAGCTCTCAGGGGTGTGATCTCCATCCACAAGAATTCTAGGAGGGGTTCCGTCGTCTACGGCTTGGACTCAATACAATTAGACGGCCGTTCCCTCATGCAACCCAAGCTCGAGGTGTACACGAGTGAGGTGAAGGAGGCTAGGCACTACGCTAGGAACGTGAGGTTTACAGCCGACCAGCTATTCTACTTGTCTTCGAGAGGCCTATCCACAAGGGAAGCCTACTTTCTCCTCCTCACTGGTCTGGCTAAAACAGGGGTTGAAGACCCAGAGGTCTCCTCCCTGCTGGAACACGCTTTTAAGCAAATACTGCTCAAGCTGGGTTTACCGGGTTGAGATAATCCTTCTTTCATAATCGAAAGAATTAAAAAAAGAATTAAGTTGTTGATCAATCATATAATACTTTAAAGCGTTAAAGTGTTTTTGGGATGCTATCGCATCAGATAGAGCTGAGCGAGTGCCCGCCACAGTTCGTGGACGGCCTGGTATTGGAGCCCTGTTTATTCCTCGAAAACCTCCCTGTAGTCGCGTCATGCAATGTCTCTGGCGACGAGGTCTCAGTCAAGTTCACTAGCCCCGTGGAGCACTCATGTGTCTACAAGCTCCATCGAAAGGATCACGGGTGGAGGATCATTTTGAAGGAGGGCCCGGAGCCAAGGCCCAGCGGCTACCTTCAGTCAATGGGGCTACTGTACTTGGGCGGGGCGTTCCTTAGAGTCGAGGCCCACATAGCCGGCGGGTTCTTGAGCCGGAGGAGTGTCGAAAAAATGTACACGCAACTCATCTCAAACTACAGTCTGCTGGCGAGAGGGAGATGCCGCAAGGTCGACATCGCTGAAAGAATAACGCGGGTTAAAAGGGAGTTCCGGGAAGAGAAGCCCTTCTGGGAGGCGTTGCCCACCGATATTAAAGTCGACTTATCCCTAACGCTGGTGAGAGCCGCCTTGCTTAGAGAGGTTGAGAAGGTCTACGCGTCCAATGGGGTTCCGCAACAAAAGTACATGGCCGAGAAGGCTAAGACCGGTGACTGGCTGATAGTAGTGATATACCCTAATGGGAGGGAATACATCCTTGTATCAAACGGGTTAATAAAGGGGAGGCACCTCGAAGGCGCTAAAGGACCTGTAGTCCAATCCATTTTCTACAAGCTTAAGAAATCGGAGTTGTAGTCTTCTATAAAGGTTTATATACAAGTAGGCTTCAAAGAGGTTTACAGGGTTAGAGAATTGGCTCTTGAAGACCCGTTCTCGATATTGGAGAAATACCTTTCGGCGGAAAAATTTGTTGTCGTGGGCCGGGAGTTCACTAGGGTCGACGCCTTAGACAAGGCTCTCGGCAGGGCATTGTTCACAGAAGACTACTTTATCAGATACCTCCAGGGCAACGCCCTCTTCATTAAACAGGTTTTAAGCCCCCACCCTCACGCGCTGATCAAGGCTATCCACGTGGACGAGGCTATGGGGGTGCCCGGTGTAAAAGCAGTAGTCACGCACAGGGATATACCGGGGGTTAACCAGGTAGGCTACGCTCTACCAGACCAGCCCCTCCTAGCCGAGAGGAAGGTTAGGTATGTGGGCGAGGTTGTAGCGCTGGTCGCAGCTGAATCCTGGGAGAAAGCTGTTGAAGCGTCTCAATTAGTGAAAGTAGACTACGAGCCTCTGCCATACGTTCTAGACCCGCTGGAAGCTATGTCCAGGACAGACATCCTTGTCCACGACGAGGCTGGCTCGAACATAGCTTTCAAAACCAGGGTTAGAAAGGGGGACGTGGAGAAAGGGTTCGCCGAGGCCGACGTCGTGGTTGAAAACGAGTACAGGACACACCACCAGGACCACATCTATTTGGAGACCGAGGCCGCTCTCGCAATACCGGACTCCGAGGGTAGGATAACGATAATCGGCGCTGCCCAGCACCCCCACCTAGCCAGGGATATAGCGGCCAGGGTTCTTGGAGTGCCGGCGGCCAGGGTGAAAGTCGTAGTACCCTACCTTGGCGGGGGCTTCGGGGGGAAGGACGATGAGGGCCCTCTAACAATCTCCAAGGCCGCTCTAGTAGCCTATCTGACTGGTAGGCCCGCTTTCATAGTCTACAGCCGTGAGGAGTCTATTAGAATCCACCCTAAGAGGGAGGCAACGATCATAAGGTATAAAAGCGGTGCACGCCGCGACGGGAGGCTGACAGCCATAGATGTAACCATAATCCACGACACTGGGGCGTACGCTAACAGGGCCCCATTCATACTGTGGAGGGCTACCATGCACGCCTCAGGCCCCTACGAGGTCCCCAACGCGAGGGTGGACGGCTATGCTGTCTACACGAACAAGGTCTACCAGGGTAGTTTCAGGGGTTTCGGGAACCCGAGCATACAATTCGCCGTGGAGAGGCAGATGGATCAGCTAGCCGAGAAGCTGGGATTAGACCCCGTGGACTTCAGGTTGATGAACATACTGAGACCGGGCTCGAGGACTCTCACAAACCAGGAGCTCGACCACTCGGTTGGTGTCGGGGAGGCCCTCAAGAAGGTCGCAGAGAGATCTAACTGGATCTCAAAGCGCAGGGAGTTCGATGCCTTCAACAAGGCGGAGAAGAGGTTTAAGAAGGGTATTGGAGTAGGGGTAGCCTGGCACGGCATAAGCACCTCCAGGGGTGTGCCAGACTGGTCTAACGCGGTATTGAAAGTCGAGAAAGACGGGTCTGTGGTAGTGTTCACCGGGATAGTCGAGATGGGGCAGGGGAGCCCCACCAGCTCTCATGTCCAGATAGTCTCCGAGATCCTCGGTGTACCCCCCGAAATGGTGAGAGTGGTCTTCGGGACATCTGATGCCCCGGATACAGGCGCGACACACGCCTCAAGGGGTACTGGCATCGGGGGTATAGGCGTTGAAGTCGCAGCGGGGAAGATCAGGGAGAGGCTGGCACGCCTCGCCGGGGACTTACTCGGCGTGGAGCCGGATAAGCTCGTCTTCAGGGGAGGCAGGGTCTACGCGAGAGAGAACCCGGAGAGGTACATCAGGTGGGTCGACCTAGTCAGGGAGGCGTATGCTAGGGGGGTTGAGCTCTCGGCCACGGGATACTTCTTCCTCCCCAAGGGGAAGTTCGACGATACAACGGGGCAGGGCTTCGCGTACCCTGCTTTCAGCTACATAGTGGTTGTAAGCGAGGTTGAAGTAGACACTGAGACAGGGATTGTCAGGGTTACGAGAGTCTGGCCTGCGCTGGCATCGGGTAGGATCATAAGCCCTCTACAAGTAGAGGGGCAGGTCGAGGGTGCTGTAGCACAGGGCTTAGGCTACACTCTATTCGAGAGGCTTGTCTTCGACGAGAGAGGCGGGATCGTCAACGCTGATTTAACAGACTACGTTATACCCACGGCCCTGGACATGCCTGTCGTCGAGAAACCCATCTACGTTGAGGACATCTACAAGTATGGTGCGCTGGGCGCTAAGGGGGTTGGCGAGATGGCTCTCATACCTCTGCCGGCGTCGATCGCCAACGCTGTCTCGCGCGCTCTAGGAGTCAACGTAACCAGGCTACCTCTCACCCCTGAGTACATACTACAGCTGGAAGGCGTTTTAGGGAGGTGAGACCGTGTTCTACAAGCTACCATCCTTCGAGTACTTCAAGGCTAGGAGTGTAGGGGAGGCCCTGGAGCTGGCTGGGAAGATAGGGGACTACAGGTTCCTGGCCGGCGGGACAGACCTGCTCGTCGACTTGAAGATCGGAAGGTACAAGCCTAGGGCTATACTAGACATAGGTGGACTAAGGGAATTAAGCTACATAATAAATGATGGCTCCCGCGTGAGGATTGGCGCTCTCACCAGGCTGGAGGATATTTTGAGGTCGAGTGTTGTCAGGGAGAGATTGCCCCTGTTGCATGAGGCCGTCTACAACATGGCTAGCTGGCAGATCAGGAGTGTGGCGACTATAGGCGGTAATATAGCGAACGCCTCACCAGCCGCGGACACTGCCCCACCATTGCTAGTCCACGACGCGATCGTGAAAACCAGGAGTGTGAGAGGGGAGAGGGCGGTGAGGCTCGAGGAGTTTATTCAGGGCCCTCGGAGGACTCTCCTAGAGCCTGGCGAGATGATAATTGAGTTCGAGGTACCGGTTTCACCGGGCCTAGAAGAATACTGGGCTTACAGGAAGTTCGGGAGGAGAAGCGCTTTCACCCTATCGGTTGTTGGGCTTGCCGTCGGGGCGGAATTCCACGAGGGCAGCCCTGTTTTCAAGGTGAGCTTGAACTCCGTCGCGCCAAAACCGGTTCGCGCGAGGACCGTGGAGGAGTACTTGAAGGGGAAGACCTTGACGGACAGCGTTATAGAGACAGCCTCGAAGATAGTCCAGCAGGACATATCACCTATCACGGATGTTAGGGCTACAGCCGAGTACAGGAGGCATTTGGCAACAGTCCTGCTGAAGGATGCGCTCAAAGAGATTGCTGGGAGGTTGAGGAGGTGAGATGGGTGAAGGTCTCGTTTAAATTAAACGGGAGGCCGGTTGAAGTAAACGTGGAGCCTAACGAGATACTCCTAGACACCCTCAGGCTTAGACTCGGGGTTACAAGCGTGAAGAGGGGTTGTGAGAGAGGTGAGTGCGGTGTTTGCACCGTGCTACTAGACGGCGAGCCAGCCTACTCATGCCTCCTCTTGACAGCGCAAGTCGAGGGCAGGGAGGTTGTGACGGTGGAGGGTCTACGGGGCGATGAGCTGGCTGAGAGGATAACGAGATCGCTTGTTGAGCAGGGGGCTGTGCAATGCGGCTTCTGCACACCGGGCTTCATCCTAACCATCTACGCTGGGTTGAAGAAGGGCTTGATCAAGAACGTGGAGGACACGAAGAAGCTTATCGAGGGTAATCTCTGCAGGTGCACTGGCTACTTGAAGATATTGAAGGCGGTTGAAAAACTGCTGGCGTGAATCTACATACTCATACTGGTTTGTACAATCAGTTTATCCCACCAAAGCTTTTAAAGCACGGGCTACTACATATATACAAGGGTAGTATATATGGCTAGTAGGCCGTCTCGAACCCCACTTATAATAGCCATCATCGTCATAATAGCCGTCATAGCCGCTGGGTTAGGCTACTACTATTACACCAGTAAACCATCTCCAACACCGACTACCACGCCCACAACCCCGAAGATAGAGAAGGTTGTTATAGGGATTGTACAGCCTTTGACAGGAAACTACGCTATCTTCGGGCAAGAGGCTGTTAACGCGGCTAAGCTCGTGGTTGACATAATTAACAACGAGCTCGGGGGTGTGAGGTCGCTTGGGGGCGCTAAACTGGATATAGTGGTGGAGGATGCGGGGACGTCGCCTGAGTCGGCTAGGCTGGCTGCCGAGAAGTTGATCTCCCAGTACCATGTTCCAATAATCTACGGGGCTTACATAAGCAGGTTTACTCTAGCTATGGGCACTGTGACGGAGCAGAATAAGGTGATACTCGTCACGGACGCACTTGTAGACGATCTCTCCCAGCAGGGCTGGATGTACTTCTTCAGAGTAGCCCCTAAGGCGAGCTCTCACGGTGTTTCAGCAGTGGACTTCGTATTAGATGAGGCTAAAGCGCATAACGTGACCATAAGAACCGCGGTTATCATAAACGAGGACTCTATTTTCGGGACGACGGTGAGCAACGGCGCCCACCTCGAGCTAGCAAAGAAGGGAGTGGAGGTTCTAGCCCATATAAGCTACCCCTACGACATAACGGATATGAGCCCGATCGTAGACCAGATTAAACGGTTGAACCCGGACATCATAATTGCAGTCCCGTACTTCAGCGACGGCGTGCTATTCGCTAAGACAGTTAAGGCGGCAGGCTTAAACCCGAAGTTCATAGCTGGTGCCGGCGCCTGCGGTTTCACAGACCCCGACTCAATTAAGGCGGCCGGGGATGCTGTACTATACTACACCAACACCTACAGCTACAACCCCGCTAAGCCAACCGATTGGAACCAGAAGCTTGTAAAAGAGTTTGAGAAGAGGTATGGGAAGATGCCAACCGAGGCCGCGGGCGAGGTGTTCTACTCGTTCTTCACAATATACGAGGCGCTGGAGAAAGCTGGGGAGATGTTCCCGAACGACCCGTTGAGCCCAGACCACCTGAGGCAGGCATTCCTCAGCCTTGACTTAAACGAGTCGAACAGTATTGCCGCGCAACTATACCCCACTGGGAGGATAAAGTTCGCGCCAAACGGCGATAACTTGTACGCTGGTACAGCCGTACTCCAGGTGCAGTTGATCAATGGGACTCTAACACCAGTGGTAGTCTGGCCCCAGCCACAGCCGGGTGTCCAGGCAATATTCCCCAGGCCCGGAACCTAGTTTTTCTCTCGGCCACCCTACTTTACGCTTATTAATATTAAGCCCACATGAATATATGGTCAGGCCGTATAATAACATATAGAGGTATAAGCCTTGACACCCCTCGACCTATTAGTGGCCGTGGTACAACAAGTCGTAGACGGGTTTTTCCTCGGCTTATTCTACGCGATCGTTGCCTCTGGGTTGGCTTTGATATTCGGCGTGATGGATATAATCAACTTCGCGCACGGGGATCTAATAATGATTTCAGCATACTTCACCTGGCTACTCTCCATGACCCTCAACCTAGACCCATTGCTCTCAATGCTGTTAACGCTGCCAATCCTCTTCCTCCTAGGCCTCGGGATCCAGAGGGGGTTGATAAACCCCGTCCTGGGCAAAGAGCCTCTTATACAGATAGCCGTGACAGTCGGCTTGGGGTTCGTCCTCCAGAATATAGCCCTCGGCTACTTCAAAGCAGAGCCGAGAGGGTACCCTACACCATTGTTCTCGGGTGGTTTTAGCCTAGGTCCTTTCGTGATATATGAATCCAAGCTAGTCTCAGCCGTGGTCTCACTCGTAGTCTTAATCCTGTTGAGCAGGTTCCTCGCCAAGACCAAGCTGGGGCTGGCTATGAGGGCTGTAACCGACGACAGGGCGAGCGCCATGCTAATGGGTATAAACGTGGGGAGAGTCTACTTGCTGACTTTTGCAATAGGGATGGTTCTAATAGGTGTGGCAGCAGGGTTATGGATGGAGATGGGCCAGGTGACACCCTACCTTGGCACATCCTTCAGCCTGGTCTCATGGGTTGCAGTGGCTCTGGCGGGCCTGGGGAGCATACAGGGGTTGATTATCTCGGCGATAATTATCGGTGTAGCGCAGTCTCTAGGTAGCTTGATAAGCCCTTCAATCCAGATGGCTGTGGTATATCTGATATTCTTCTTCATCCTGTGGTTCAAGCCGAGGGGTCTGTTTGCTAGGAGGTGATGGAGGTGTTTAACAGAGAGATACTTCTCGCACTAGCAATATTCGAGGTATTGGTGATCGGTCTCGGCTTCGTGATATCAGGTAACAGCTACCTCATGTTGCTGGCTGCCCAGGTACTGTTGTTCGCTGTGTTCGTCGCGGCGTGGAACATTATAGGGGGCTTGACTGGGCAGCTTGATTTGGCTTCAAGCGCCTACATGGCTTTGGGCGGTATAACGACATCCCTTCTCTGGATGAGGCTCGGCGTACCCCCTCTCCTAGGAGTCTTTGCTGGAGGCATAGTGGCCACTGGCCTGGCTGTCTTGATAGGGCTACCGACATTCAGGTTCGGCGTGAGAGAGGTGTGGTATGCTTTGATGACCGCTTCACTCGTTGTCATACTAAACAACCTCTTCAGGTACACTATGGGGCCCTGGGACTTCTACCTGCCGTCTAAGTGGGGTTTAATCTACTTGAGGCCTAGAACATACTTCGAGTTGTTCCTTATAATAGACGTGGTCTTGGTGATTGTGATACTTGTAAATGTATACATCTCGAACTCCAAGATAGGCTACTACCTGAGGAGCATTAGGGAGGACGAGCTTGTATCCGAGTCTATCGGCGTTGACACGCGCTCATACAAGTTGAGGGCTCTAGCCATATACTCCTTCATCACCGGGGCGGCTGGGTTCCTGCAGATCGTGATATACTCGAGCTTCTCGTACAGGCTGTTCGACACGGGCCTGGCGATAAGTATTGCCATCATGGGGATAATCGGGGGGTTGGGGTCTATAAGCGGCTCTATAGCTTCAGCAGTGATATTCAGGACCCTGGGAGAGTATTTACGCAGCAGTCTCGGCGGCGTGTTCCCCGGGTTAGACCTCTTACTCTACGGTATCATGCTGATAATCGTGGGCGTGCTTAAACCAGAGGGTTTAGCAGGGTTGTTCAACCAGGTAAGGAGGTGGCTTGGGAAGTGAGCGGGGCTAGGGTAATACTGAGAGTGGATGGGGTTTCAAAGAAGTTCGGGGGCGTGGTCGCGTTGGACAACGTCTCACTAGGGGTGGAGGAGGGCGGGATATACGGTCTCATAGGCCCCAACGGCTCCGGCAAGACAACGTTATTCAACTGTATTACAGGAGTATACAAACCGGATAAAGGGAGGGTGTTCTTCGACGGGAGGGATATAACGGGGTTGCAACCACACGTGATAGCTAGGCTGGGTGTAGCGAGGACTTGGCAGAAGGTGAGGCCTTTCAGGAATATTAAGGTGATAGACGCTGTCATCGCAGGCGGGTTGCTCAAGACGAGTAGCATAGGTGAGGCGAGGAAGATAGCTGAGGAGACGCTTGAACTGGTGGGAGTAGCAAGAGAGGAGTGGGGTAAGCTGGGTAGCGAGATATCTCTAATGGAGCATAAGCTCGTTGACTTAGCGAGGGCTATTGCAACCCAGCCTAGGCTACTCCTGCTAGATGAGATTGCAGCTGGCTTGAGGCCCCATGAACAAGAGAAGCTCGCTGAAGTCATCAGGAGGGTTTGGAGAGAGCGGGGTCTGACGATCATTGTTGTAGAGCACGTTATGAAATTCGTTATGTCCCTCAGCAGGAAGATATTCGTGCTACATGAAGGTAGGCTGATCGCGGAGGGAGCGCCTGAGGAAATCGCCTCAAACCCTAAAGTCATAGAAGCATATCTAGGTATAAGGCCTGCGTGAGGTGTGTGTTGTGGATAGAATACTCGAGCTCAGAAACGTGAACGCGGGCTACGGGGAGTTCAAGGTGTTGAACAACATCTCCCTCTACGTTGATAAGGGGGAGATAGTCGGGGTGGTCGGCCCTAACGGGGCGGGCAAGACAACTCTCTTGAAGACTATAATGGGTTACGCGACTCTCTACGGGGGAAGCATATTTTTCAAAGGCGTCGACATAACGTGGAGGAAAGTCTACGAGAGAGTTGGCCTCGGTTTAACGATGGTCCCCGAGGGGAGGGGTCTATTCCCTAATCTAACAGTTGAGGAGAACCTTCTCGCAGGGGCGTATCTTGAGAGGAACTATTCCAAGATAAGAGAGAGGCTTGAATTCGTCTACAGCGTCTTCCCCAGGCTGAAGGAGAGGAGGAGCCAGCTAGCGGGCTCGTTGTCCGGGGGTGAGGCGCAGATGCTGGCTATAGCAAGGGGTTTAATGAGCTCGCCTGAACTACTTTTAATAGACGAGATGAGCCTTGGACTAGCGCCTAAAATAGTGCTCTCACTATTCGACCTTGTTGGAAAGTTGAATAGGGAACACGGTATTACAATGCTCATAGTTGAGCAACACGTGAAAAACCTTCTCGAGATATCTAACAGGGGTTACGTCATCGAGAACGGTAGGATAGTTTTAGAGGGGGATAGCAGGAGCCTGCTAGCAAACGAGATGTTGAAGAAAGCATACCTGATATACTAGCCATTATTTTTTGTCAAGCCTGAAGGGGTCGATGTAATCGCCGTACCTGGCTCTAGCCTCCTCCAGCCTCTTCAACTGTTCTCTCATGACCTCGAAGAAGACTGGCGGCGTGTCTGGTATCTTACTGTATATACTTGTTATCCTCGTAATCCTCTCGATCTGCTTCGCAACTCTGATCTTAAACTGCTCCCTGTAAGACTCCTCCCTATACTCCTTGTTCAAAACCTCGCCAAACAGCTTTTCCAAATCGTTGTACACAGGTATTAAGCCTGTCGGGGATTCAACCGCCTCAACATCCCCGTGTGCTCTGAGCTCAATCCACTTCAGCCACACGATTTTATCCGTCTTCTCGTTCAGGAACCGGCCATCCTTGTCCCTCAAGAAGTAGTTTACGCTGTAGATCCTAGGGGTCTTCTCGAGCTTCCCCGCGAAATCCAAGTGTAGCCTTAGGAACTCGCCCGGGGAGACTGAGAGGAAGTCGAGTATCGCGTAGGGGTTGAACTCCTTGACCCCGACCTGGCCTAGGACTGCGGCAGTCCTCTCGGACTCTACTGCAGCGGCTTTCGCCACATTCCCGTGAACCCAGTCGAACGCCTCCTCAACCGGTACGTTTGTATCCGAGTCCCTGCCGCCGAAAACCATGGCCTCCACAGTCACCCCCATAGGGTCTTCTATCCTTGGATCCAGGTTTCTAAGGTAGCTCAAGTGCGTTGTAAACCTGGCGTTCGGGTGGGATGGGAGGATCTCTCTCCCGCTCTCGTCCTTCAACCCCTCCTGCCAGGGCCCAGCGTAGTTGAGACCCCTCCTAGGGGGCTCCGGCCTACCCCTCCACCATACGTCCCCATCCTCGGTTAAGAGTATGTTGCTGAATATAACTTCTGTGTCAGGGTGTAGTAGGATCCTGTAAATCTCCGGGTCGTCGACCGGGTTAACGCCGTCTATTATGCCGAAGGAGCCGATCTCCGGGTTGATAGCCCTGGGTTCACCCTTGTACGCGTGTATTATGGCTAGGTCGTCGCCGACCAGGGTGTCCGCTAGTAGAGCCGTCGAAGTTTTACCGCAACCCGCTGGGTAGGCTCCCGTGATATATGTTACCCTGCCCCCGGGCCCCTTCACGCCCACGATGAACATGTGCTCGCATAGGAAGCCTTCTCTCCTACCCTTGTTCACGCATAGGCGTAGCGATAGTTTCTTCAAGCCAACAGTGTTACCAGCGTACTGCGTGTTGACACTGTAGACGATGTTGTCGTCCAAGTCTATGTAAATCCTCCTCTTACTGATGTTGGAGCTCCACCCCAGCTCATTCCTCTCGCCGGTCGCGTGTAGGAACCTCATGTAGTCCAGGCCACCTCCCTTCTCGACAAACACGTTGTAGCAGACTCTGTAGAGTATGTTCTCGCTGTGTGCGACGTACGCCGAATCAGTTATTTGAACCGCGTAGAGGGAGAAAGGCGAGTTCCTCGGGCCGAAACAGTAGAAGCCTATGAACATCAACCTGCCCTTCATAACCCCCTTGAACAATTCCCTAATCTCCGCCAGACCCCTCTCTCTATCAAACGTGTTGACCATGGGTATACTCTGCCCAGGTGGCACAAGTATCCTAGTGTTCTCCCTGTCTCTAGCCAGGTCGAATAAGCCGTCGAAGTGAACCGTCTTACTCTTATACTTCGTGGGCAGCTCCTCCTTGTTCTCCAGCGCGTACCTCCTTATGAACTCTATGTCCTGGGGCGATCCCGTGTTAACATATATCCGCTCGGGCTGAGCAAGCTCGACTACTTCGGCAACCCACCTGTGGAGCCTCGGGTCGGGTATCGCTAGAAGCCTCTCCAAATGCTCTCTGCTCGCATACCCGGTCAACCTCTCAACTACACTCCCCGCACCGGTATCCATATTCAAAAAGCATTCACCTGGAGGGCACCCTAAATAAACATATACGTCTTTACAATATATACGTCTAACGTATAATCCTTATATTGTTCTCTTCGAGGAAAACCCTGTACTCCTCATCCCGCTTCAACATCCTATATGCCCTCGTGATGGTGGGCGATTTCAGCAGGTATTCATTGAAGAATACCACCGCAAACCTGACAACGGGTTGTAGCAACCTCAACGGCAGCTCGTTTAGGGAGATGAGAGTGAGAAGGTCGAATGGAGTTGGCACGATCTCGTCCAGGGTAATATAGTCGGCATCCTTATTCCTCCTCGACTCAAGGTATGCGTCAACGTAGTTGTCTACGACAACGAAGTCCCCGATTACTTGGATGGGTTTAACCTCTCTCTTGAAAGCGGTGACCCATTCTTCCGGGTCGATTCTATCGTAGACATCCGCTTTAATCAGCAGCGACGCTATCTCGGCAAACCTGCTCCTAACCTCAGCGGGGTCCACCACGCCGGCGTAGCAGTGGATTCTCCCCTCTAACCTCCTGAGGAGGCGTAGGATAGGGTGCCACAATCTGATATAGCCTCCTGGTATGCCTAGTTCCGGGAGTCCCCTGCCCTCGAGTAAAGCCTGGCACACATTCCTCGGTATTGGTACTGCGAAAAGACCCTGTGTCTCCTCGATGAAGCTTGCTAGCCTCCTGTAACCTCTCTCGGTGGAGGTTGTGAAAACAAGTGTTTGTCTACGTGTCCCTGTGGAAGAAGACCTCTCTGACGACATCGCCTACTTCCAGCAGGAATACTTCGAGGAAGGGGTCTACAACCCCTTTAAGCAGGTGGCCTGCAACCCTGTCTCTACGCCAGGCTAGATTCGCGTGTAAGTGGACTGATATGTGACCCCTGCTTGTGACCAGGTAGTTGCCCACTATAGGTGCCGCCTCCAGTGTCTCGTCCTCCCTAGCCTCATACACGCCGACATGATACTTTTTCTCCGACCTGTCGTAGACCCCGATCTCGGCGTAGGATAAACCGCCTATGGCGATGACTACGCCGCCTCTAAGCCCCCTCTCGCTTACAGCCCTCGCTATAGAGTCCGGTATAATCACGCCCTTCTCTATTCTCAGAGGGTATAAACCCCTGGGACTGTAGGCCACTAGACCTCACCGAGGAACTCTCCCATCATCTTGATCCCCTCTTCAACTGTCTTCTCATCGTTGGTGACAAAAGTGATCCTCACGTGGTTGACCCCTGAGGGCCCGAAGATAGAGCCGGGGAGAGCTACAACACCCTTCTCCTCAGCCAGCTTCATCGCGAAGTCTAAATCGTTCAGCCCTCTCTCCGCGAGGTAGGCTGAGAGGTCGGGGAACACGTACATGCTGGCAGTCGGCTTGGCGACCCTAGCCCTCGGCAGGTATTTTCTAACAGCATCGTAGGCGGCGTCCCTCCTCCTCTTGTAGACTGGCAGCACCTCCTCGAGGTATCTCTCCTTCAAACCTTTCTTCAAGTAGATTGCGGCGAGCCACTGCATGGGTACTGGGGCCACTATGCCTAGAATACCCTTCAGCTTTACCAGCTCGCGTACAAGCGTCTTGTTGCTGCTGTAGACATAGCCTAGCCTGCCGCCTGGTATAGCGATGTCTTTGGAGAAGCTCCCAATGTTGACAAGGATGTCCGGGTCTTCAACGTATTTCTCGAGCCACACGTGCTCTCCCTCGTAGACGATGTGCTTGTAGGCCACGTCGTACAGTACCCACACTTTCCTCCTCGAGGCCTCCTCGGCTATGGCCTTGGCCACACCCCTGTCTATCACCCTGGATGTGGGGTTGTCCGGGCTAGCGAACAAGACTGCTTTAACCCTCTCCAGCTTCTCCAAGATACACTCCACGCTCGGCTGGAAGCCTGTTTCAACGCTTTCACTACACCACTCGGCCTCCAACCCGAGGAACCTTAATGTGTCCCAATACATACTGTAGCATGGCTCCAAGAGTAGGACTCTATCCCCCGGGTCGGTTGTAGCATACAAGGAGAGTATTATACCGTCAAGCCCCCCGCTTGTCACAAGGATGTTATCAGCCGGCACCTCCACCCCGCCGTACCTCTTCAAGTCAGCGCTGATCGCCTCCCTCAGCTCGGGTAGTCCCTGCGTGGGAGCATACCTGAACGCGGTGAAGGTGTTTTTAGCGATGAACTCTATGAATTCCGCTACAGCCCTCGCATCCGGCGGGAGGCCCGGCTGGCCTGCCGTGAAGTCTATCACCCTACGCCCCTCCCTCCTCAACTCGTCTGCCAGGGCCACTAGGACTCTATGTGGGGATGTCTTGATGGAAGAGCCCCTACGCGAGACCCCGGGCATTAAACCACCGTTTTATGCAAACATTCAGTGCTAATTAAAACTGTTCGCTAGCCAGGTTACCCGACAGGCTTAATCCAAGAGCCGAGGGGCCTCCCCTCCACTACCCCGTCTCTGGCGACGATGTTGCCTCTCAGGATAGTGTACTTGACTCTACCCTTCAGCCTCCACCCTATGAAAGGCGTTGTCTTATGCTTGTAGTAGAGGTCTTCCTCCCTGATCACGTGCTCCTCTCTCGGGTCGATTACCACCAGGTCCCCTGAGCTACCTGGGGCTATCTCACCCTTCCAAGGCCAGAGCTTGAATAGTCTAGCGGGGTTCCTAGCCATGAGCAAGGGTATTCTCCTTAAATCCACTATGCCTCTGAGGGCCAGGTCGATCATCAACGGGAGTAGTGTTTGAACCCCCGGCATCCCTGAAGCCGCTTCCCAGACCCCAGCCTTCTTCTCCTCCGGGGAGTGCGGTGCGTGGTCGCTCCCCACAGTGTCTATGAGGCCTGTGTTCAACGCCCTCACCAACTCCTCAGCGTGCTCCCTACCCCTTATAGGCGGGTTGACTTTGATCAGAGTACCGTACTTGTCGTAGTCATCCGAGGATAAGACCAGGTAGTGGGGGCATGTCTCAGCGTACATCTGGATACCCCTGTTCTTGAACTCGCTTACAGCCTGAAGGGCCTGCCTGGAGGAGACGTGGACTATAAGGGATCTACCGCCAACCATCTCCTGTATAGAACCTATGGTCCTAATAGCGTGGGCCTCCGCTAGGGGCGGTCTGGCTAGCTCGTGTAATCTCGGGCTCGAGCCCTGGCTCTTATACCTCTCCGTGAAGAACTCCACGATCTCGTGGGTCTCAGCGTGGAATGCGACCGTGAACCCGTGTTGCTCAGACAACTCCATTAACTTAACCAGGCTACTCAGCTTCGGCGGGGGGATGTTGCCTGTTGTAGGCCCGAGGAAAACCTTGAAACCAACAGCCCCCGCTTCAAGCATCTCCTTAACCTTGTCTACGCTCCCGTCGTGTACCACGCCGTATAGCGCGTAGTCTACGTAGGCCTTAGGCTTCAGCAACCCGGCCTTCTCCAATAGCCTTTCACCAGAGTCAACTGGGGGTAGCGTGTTAGGCATCTCCACCACCGTGGTGACACCCCCCGCGGCAGCGGCTTTAGACCCGTGCTCGAAGTCGTCTTTGTAGATTAAACCGGGCTCACGCATGTGGACATGCTCGTCCACGACACCGGGGAGTACAAGCATACCCGAGGCGTCTAAGACCTCGAAGCCTGCTGGGGGTCGGAGGCTTCTTCCAATCTCCTTTATAACCCCGTCCTCGATTAGGATGTCTGCTCTAACCATGTATTCGGGTGTTACGAGGAGTCCGTCTCTGACAAGGAGGTTCACAGCTCAACCCCTAAGAGTTTTATGTCTCCTAGGTTAGATAAATGGTTGTAGGAGTGGGTTTATGAGCGAGTTCGTTTTCCTGGGTAAGAAGACTATTAGACACGACGCCCAGCCCAAGGTTACTGGCGTGCTTAAGTTCACCAACGACCTGGAAGTCCCCGGCATGTTGATAGGCAGAATCTTCAGGAGCCCATACGCGTTCGCCGACATCTCAAGGGTAGATGTTTCCGAGGCCGAGAGGGTGGGTGCTGTAGCCCTCACCCCCGACGAGGTTCCACAGAAGTTGTTCAACCCCAGGCTTGTGAGCGTTGATGAAGTGACTTTCAAAGACCACTTGATCTTGACGAAGAAGCCGAGGTATTTGGGTGAGCCGGTTGCCGCTGTAGCGGCTCCCAGCGAGGAGCTGGCTCAGAGGGCCTTGGAGTCCATTAGAATATACGTTGAGAGAGTCTACGAGCCGATACTAGACCCGTTTAAAGCGATGGACCCGTCTTCACCGCTGATACACGAGTCGATCTTGAAGGGGGATCAGGTCTTGAGAGTTGAGAGGAATATCGCCGCGAGGCTGACATATACTGAGGGTGATGTAGACAAGGCTTTCAAGGAGGCGGATGTGGTTCTGGAGAGGAGGTTTAAGACCGGTAAGAGGTACCACATGCAACTCGAGCCGAAGGCAGTCTTATGCGTGCCGGAGCCGGGTGGGAGGCTTACAATATACTCGACGACGCAGACTATACACAACACGAGGATACTCATAAGCGAGCTGTTCGGCATCCCGGAGAGCAGGGTAACAGTGGTGAAAGTCCCTATAGGAGGCTCGTTCGGCTCAAGCATCCAGGTCAACTACCTCGTCCCGATAGCGGTGGCGCTGTGCCTGAAGTCGGGTAGGCCTGTGAAGATCGCCTACACGAGGGAGGAGGATCTACTAGACCACTCGAACTACGTATTCCGCATGAGGATCAAAGTAGGGGCGAAGAGGAGTGGGGAGATTATAGCGGGCGAGTTCGAGAACATACTCGACATAGGAGCCCACCAGATCCAGGCTTACCCCCTCCTAGGCACATCCCTCGGCTGGTTTGTCTCAATGTACAAGTGGAGGAACATAAGGTACGAGGGGATCGCGGTGTACACCAACAAGGTGCCCAGCTGCGCTCTAAGAGGCTACGGCGCCCCAGAGGTCCAGTGGGCTGTCGAGACAGTTATAGACGAGCTAGCGGAGGAGCTGAACGTAGACCCCGTGGAGTTGAGGCTGAAGAACTATGTCGGCAGAGGCGACGTGTTCTGGGGGCAGGGGCCGACGGTTAGATCCGTCATAAAGTCGGATGGTGTCCCAGAGCTGCTTCTCAAGGGGAGAGAGCTCATAGGGTGGGATAAGAGGGGTAGGCCGAGTGAGAAGAAGGGCAGGTTTAGGAGGGGGGTAGGTTTAGCCAGGGGCTTCCACACCTCGGGGGCGGGGGGCCCTATCTCGGGTGAGGTGATAGATTTCACGGGCGCCGTCCTCAAGCTAAACGAGGACGGGACATTCGACTACATCACCGCTCTACAAGACCACGGCGGGGGCACGTTGGACGCCCATGTGAAGATCATAGCGGAGGAGTTGCAGGTTCCGCCCGATAGGATAAACCTCGCCCTGGCCACCACGGAGAACACTCCCTACGACGTCTGCACACACGCCTCGAGGGGGACGTTTGTCGGGGGTGAGGCTGCTAGGAGGGCCGCTAGCATTGTGAAGCAGAAGATCCTCGAGGCCGCTGTCAGGCTCCTGCCGGTGGCAGTTAACCCTGAGGCCCTGAGG
>Ga0080005_172629_pt1 | contig 52706 bp, 68 predicted proteins | sample JossMetagenome_2_FD_69208 | JGI IMG/M metagenome (GOLD analysis project Ga0080005, IMG submission 69208) | Hot spring sediment microbial communities from Joseph's Coat, Yellowstone National Park, USA - JC3_ASED (SPADES assembly) (version 2) | ecosystem: Environmental > Aquatic > Thermal springs >...
TAGCCATCGGGCACCCTCTGGGCGCCACCGGCGCGAGGATAATAGGCACGCTTGCGAGGCAGTTGCAGCTGGAGGGCAAGGACAGAGGAGTCGCGACGCTCTGCGTTGGCGGAGGCCAGGGAGCCGCTGTGGTCATCGAGAGGGTATAAGATTTTTAAGTGAGGCTGAGGAGGTTGCGTGTCGTCGGAAAAGGAATACATGGATCTCCTTGAGCGGGCCTACAGGATCGTCACGCCTAAGGCCCAGAGGAGGGCCGAGATACCCAAGCTCGAAGTGCAGAACCTCCCGCGCAGGACCGTGGTGGCCAACCTAGGCCAGATAGCCAAGAGGCTCAACAGAGATCCGACCCACATAGCCAAGTTCTTCCAGAAGGAGCTCGCAACTCCGGGCATGATCGACGGAGACGCGTTGATCCTCACAGGCGAGAGGACCCAGAAGGTCGTGGAGGCCGTCTACGAGAGATACCTAAAGTTCTACGTGATATGTCCCGTATGCGGATCCATTGACACGGTGCTGCAGAAAGAAGAGCGCATCTACGTGCTGAGGTGTACCGCCTGCGGCGCAGTCACGCCCGTCAAGCCCCTCTAGGCTTGACGCAACGCCGACAAAAAGTTTAAAAATTGCGAAGAGTGTAGGGACGCCCCGGACGTCGGGGAGCCGTGGCGCGCCGGCCACTCCAACCGGTCGTCTAGTCCGGTCAAGGATATGGGCCTCTCGGGACGCGCCCTCGCGCGTCGGAGAGAGCCCAAGACCCGGGTTCAAATCCCGGCCGGGGCATCCATAGGCTCTTCCTATCTGGGTTGTCTCCATCCACCTATCTGTTCCATGGTCGTCAGCCGAAGACGATGATCTCATACGGCGTTCTATACGGAGTCGGCTTCACGTTGTGTGAGGCAACTCTGCGCATGGCGATGCCTGCTTCGAGGAAACAGCGAAACGGTTATGGCCGGGATCCGGCCGTAATGCTTCGCGCCGTCCGGACGGTCGACGTTTCGGTTCCATTTACGGTCGCGGCCTCCCTCCCCCGCCGTCTCGATTCCGTCTGCGTCATTTCCTTAGCCTCGTCCGCGCCTTCGGGATTTCTCCTCGGGCCTTGAGGGGACGGCCCGTCGCTGAGGCGGCGGTGAGAAGGCGGGGGCCGATCGCCGATAAAAACGGGGTTCGCCGTATCTGGCGGTACAGGCATAGGAGGTAGAGAAGAGAAAAAAGATGTCGTAGGAACCTCGGAGGCCCGCTTGAGCCCCGCCTCGGCCTATTCGCGGGAGGATCTCGAATGGTCTCTACGCCGCATCCCCAATCCCCTACGTGGGCATCCCGACGGTCGCCTACAGGGAGTACGTTGAAGGAAGTCTCGACAGGGGGTATCCCCTATGGGGTTCGCCCTCAGGTTGCTCCTCTCCGCGCTCCCTGTAAGGGGTCGACGCGCCGTAGCGCAAGTCGCGGCGGAGAAGTCGGCGAACCGCCGTAAAGACGGAGGAGAGGCCGAGCCGGCGCCGGCCCGGACGGTGCTCAATTCGAAATCTGCTAGGCGCCCCGCATGCGCCGCGGTTCTGAGCGACGGCGCATCGGATCACAAAACGACCTCCTCCGGCCTAGATATGGAGAGGAACATGACATATGGAGCTACGGAGCCACGGCGGCCGACATGCGGAATCAGCCGGTGTCCGGTCGGACCGCGCCGACGACAGCCGGAAGAGTCCATGGACGCCCCGGCCGGGATTCTTAGGCGGGTTTCCCCTGAACCCGGGTCACGGGCTCGACTAGCCGCGTAGGGACGCTCAGGCCCGCATACTATTCCGGGCCGGCTGGCTGACCGGACTATACGACCGGGGCACGGCTGACTCCATCGAACCGTTTTTAAATTTTTCCTGCTGCCGGCTTTGGCGTCCCGAGGGACGGAGCCTATCCCGCCTGGGGTTAAATCTTCTCGTAGACGACTCTGCGCCCGACCAGCTTGTATCTGAACCGTAGCGGCTCTGTGCGCTCCGGCGTATATGCCGTGAGGAGGCCGCGCCTGAACACGAAGACGTAGTCGGGGATAGATCCCAACAGCCTTGAGGCGCTCCGCCACACGGCCAGCGAGTTGATGACGAGAACTGTCGTCGTCTCTCTGCGGAGCGATGCTTGGTATATCTGGGCCGCTTCGGCCACCCTCTCGAGCCCCGCCACGGCCAGCACCTGTTCGTAGTTGTCGGCGAAATGCACGTCGACTTCCATCTCGTTGACCATCTCGGCCGACCTGTACCACCACGTCACGTCTCCGTGCTCCTCCACGGGGTGGTAGTACCAGAGCAAGTTCTTGGAGCTGAGGTCTACGCCGAGAGACTCGGCAAATTTCATGAACGTAGGTATCTGTTTGTGGTGGTGGTAGAGGACTTTTCTGCCCGATCCGGCCAGCGCCGCCGCGGTCAGCACCATCAGCTTGCTGGCCAGCCCGTCCGGAGGGCCGGCCACAACCACGTAGCTTCCGGCGATGACGCCTCCGTTGATCTCTCTGTCTATCTCGGGCGCGCCTGTCGTCAGGCGCTGGGAGGGGATCTTCCTGGCCTCGCGCGGCGCCGATATGAGCCTGGGGCCTCCCTTCGCCAAGATCATGCGGAAGACGTTGGGCTCCACCGACCTCCCCCTGCTCTTGAGCACGGTGAGGTAGCGCACTATCCCCCTCTCGGACAGCTTGTAGCTCAGGAGGAGGACGTTGTCGGCTATGTAGTCCGTTGCCGTGACCTCGTCGCCCTCCCGTATCAAGACGACCGGCATGAACGACGAGAGCAGGTGGTAGAAGAGGTTGTGCACGAGCTCCCTCTCGCCTTCAGCCGTCAGGGCGTTGAGCCCGTCCACCACGACGAAGTCCGGCTTCACCTCCTGTATCTTCTTCAGGATGACCTCGACCGCCTCCTTGCGGTTGCCGGTCGACAACATGTCTAAGATATGGCGCGGCGGTTCCAGCGCCAGCGACGAGAGGAATCTGATGAGGCGCGACTCGCTCTCGTAGAAGGTGAACCAGATGGAGTTCTTGTGCCTGCTGGCGGCCCACGCGGCCGTCGCGGTCTTGCCGGATCCCGGCGGCCCCTTGATCAGAGTCAACCCCTCCTCGAAGATCTGCTCGATCACGACCTCCATAGGCGCTCCTATTAATTTTTCTGCAGGGGCAATGGACGGGGGGATTGCATATTACCTCGAACCTGAGGCGTGCCTAGGGCCTCGGCAAGACGGCCTCTGGCGCCGCCCGGGCCTCAACGGCTATAAATGCAGCTCGCCCATGGCGACGAAGTTCGCCCGCTTGGCTATATAATACGCGGACCGGAGGAGGCGGCGCGGGGCAACTTTTTTAGCTGGCTGTACTGCGGAGGTCTGTGAGGAAATGCGTCGTGGCGTCGGGCATACTTATAGAGGGCGGCAGGGCGCTGATGGTCTACCACGAGAGGCTGGGGGTCTGGCTCTATCCCGGCGGCCACGTGGAGCAGGGCGAGACGCCGTCCGAGGCCGTGGTGAGGGAGTTCCGGGAGGAGACGGGGCTCGTAGTTGAGCCGGTCGGCACCACCCTCGGGATCTCCGGCGACGGCGTGGTCGAGGAGCCTCTGCCCTTCGCCATCCTGAGGGAGACCGTGCGCTATCCCCATGAGACGCATATACACTACGACCTCGTCTTCTTGGTCAGGCGGCTGGGAGGGAGTTTAAACAACGGCATGTGGATATCCGAGGCGGAGCTGGACGGCTTGAAGACGCACACCAACGTCCGGCAGGTGCTCAGACGCGCCTTCTCGGCGGTGCGGTGACATGCTGGCCGACTTGGTCGTCCAGACCTTGATGATAACGCCGTCCGGCGCCTTCTCGCCGGGCCCCCTCACGACTGCGTCGGTCGTCGCGGGCGCCGTTCGCCCCAGCTCGGCGGCCAGGTCGGGGCTCGCCGTGGCCGCGGGCCACATGGCCTTCGAGTTGCCCTATGTGTTGGCGCTCGGGCTTGTGGCGACGGCGCTGGCCTCCTTCCAGAAGCCTCTGGCGGCAGTCTCGCTGGCGTTCTCGCTCTTCTTCGCGTACCTAACCGCCAGAGGCGGGCTGAGATCCATGAGAGGCGGCGCGGGGCAGACGCCCGGCGGCCGGTTCTCCCCACCGCCCTTCCTGGCCGGCGTGGTCTTCACGGGGGCGAATCCCTACTTCTTGATGTGGTGGGCCACCGTCGGCCTTCCCCTGGTCGGCGAGGCGTTCAGGCTGGGTCCTCTCGGCGTGGCCGCGATGTACGGCGCACACGTATGGATGGACTATCTGTGGCTATCCCTCATGGCCTCGCTGGGCGGAGGCGCGTCCCGGCTCTTGAGCAATAGGGGGTATGGATATCTTCTGGTGGCGCTGGCCGCGCTGTTGGCTCTCTTCGGCCTGAATATATTCCTCAAGGCGTTCGCCGGGATCGCGCTCCTCGGCCTCTAGGGGGGCAAGGGTTTATAAGCAACCCGATCCGTCCCCCTCATGAGGTCCTGGCTCGTCGCGTCGCTCGTGGCTGTAATCCTCGCCGCGGTCGCCCTCCTCTACTTCCACCTATCCCAGGGCCGCGTGGACGTCTACGTGTCCGACCCCCCGGCGCCAGGCCTGGCGATATATCTTACGTTCACGTCTGTGGCGCTACATAGGGTCGGCAACAACTCCGGCTGGGTGGCTATCTTCAACGGGAGCAAGACCGTGGCGTTGAGCCGCGCGCCGCAACTGCTCGTCTCGGCCTCGGCGCCTGCCGGCGAGTACAACGAGGTGTTCTTCACGGTGTCGAGCGCCACCGTCGAGATAGGGGGACATAACATCACCGCCCGCGTCCCCAGCGGCGTCTTCAAGGTCCATATAACGGGCGGGATGAGACTCAGCGGCGGCTCGACGGAGAAACTGCTCATATCGTTTCCGCACGTGACACACGCCGGAGGCCAGATAATAATCAGCCCGTCGATCACGGCGCAGGTGATCCCTTGAGGGAGGTGAGGCTTAAGGCCATAGGGTACGTCGAGGAGGGGCTTCCGCAGGAGGGACGCGGGGCGGGCAGGAGGGGCTTGGTGTCCACGGTCAGGATATTCGACGAGTATGCCGACGGCTTGCTGGGCCTTGAGGAGTACAGCCACGTCTTCATCATATGGTATATGGACAGAGTTGAACGCTTCGAGCTTAGGGTGAGGCCTAGACGCCTCCAGGACGCGCCGGAGGTCGGCATATTTGCGACGAGATTCCCGCCGAGGCCCAACCCCATAGGCCTCACCGTCGCCGAGATCGTGGCCGTGGAGCCGCCTCGGCTCCGCGTGAGGAACCTGGACGCTTGGACCGGAAGCCCCGTGCTCGACATAAAGCCCTACGACGTACTCGACGTGGTCCCGAGCCCCAGGATGCCCGAGTGGCTTAGGCGACTTCTTAATATAGACCAGTGATCTTCCGTGGTCTGTATATTCGTCAGCAGGGACACCTTCCCCGAGGTTCTCTACAGGAGGTTGGCCGAGGTCGGGGAGGTAAGGGCATATCCCTACGGACGGCCGGCCTGGCTGACCTCCGGCATCCCTAAGGAGGCCCTTAAGAGGGCCGCCGCCGAGTGCGACGCCATGGTTGTCTTCGTGGGGGACGTAGTGGACAGGGAGGTTCTCTCCAACGCAGTAAATCTGAAGATAGTCTCCACCGTTTCGGTGGGGTACGACCACATAGACGTCGCCGAGGCTAGGCGGAGGGGCATCGTGGTCGCCAACACGCCGGAGGTGCTGGTCGACGCCACGGCGGATCTGGCTGTGGGCCTTCTGCTGGCTCTTGCCAGAAGGATAGTTGAGGGCGATCGCCTGATCAGAGAGGGCAAGGCGTACGACGTGTGGGGCGCCCTCATGGGCTCGGACATAAGGGGCAAGAGGGCCGGCGTAGTGGGGCTGGGGAACCTCGGCGCCGCAATAGCGAGACGCCTTCTGGCCTTCGGGGCTGAGGTGGTCTATTGGTCGCGCACCAGGAAGCCTCCGGTGGAGTTCGCCCTAGGCATCAAGTATCTGCTGCTTGAGGAGCTCCTCGCCACCAGCGACTTCGTCGTGGTCTCGGTGGCGCTGACGCCGGACACGCGGCATCTGATTAACTGGGAGAGGCTCTCGCGGATGAAGCGCGGCGCCTATCTCGTCAACGTGTCCAGAGGGCCCGTCGTGGATACGGAGGCCCTTCTGAGGGCTCTGCGGGAGGGCGTCCTGGCCGGCGCGGCCCTCGACGTTTATGAAGTGGAGCCTCTCCCCCATACCCACGAGCTGGCGAGGATGCCGAACGTGGTCCTCACCCCCCATATAGGGAGCGCCGCGCTTGAGACTAGGGCCAAGATGGCTGAAATCGCCGCGGAGAACGTCGTGAGGTTCTTCAGAGAGGGAAGGCCGCTCTACGTGGTGGAGTGAGCGTCTGGTCCAACCCCTCGTTCTTCGAGGTGAGGTTCAAATGCATAAGGTGCGGTATATGTTGCCTGGGGACCGAGATGGAGCTGTTGCCGGAGGACGTGGAGCGCATCGAGGCCCTGGGATATAGGATCGAGGACTTCGCCGTAGCCGACGGCGAGATGCTGAGGCTTAAGAACGTGGACGGACATTGCGTCTTCTACGACCCCGCCACGGCCAGCTGCAAGATCTACGAGAACAGGCCCGTGGGCTGTAGGCTCTATCCGCTGGTCTACGACGGGCGGGAGGTGTATGTGGACAGGACATGTCCGACTTGGGACACCGTGTCCCGTAGGGAGCTCGAGAGGCTGGCCCCCTACGTCGTCAAGTTCGTGGACGACGCGAGGAGGGCCAGGATAGTGGTTAAGCTACGCAAGGGCCTTTAGCTCCTCGCCCCTCAACAGAGGTACGCCGAGCGATTTCGCAAGCTCCTCGACCTCGCCGTACGGCATGGCGTCGACGCTCGGGCCCAGGACCTCCACGATCGCCAAGGCGGGGGGCAGGCCGGCGGCCTTGGCGAGCAGCGTCGACAGCTCCGTATGGCCCCACCTCCTCCCTATCCTCGCCCCGAGGATGGGCACGTGGCCCGGCCCGTAGAACTCGTCCATAAAGGTCTTCCTGGCGCCGTCGGGATCGCGTAGGGCGATCGCCACGACCCTCGCGAGCTCCCGTATGGTCAACGCCTTGTCCGAATCCCTGACTCCCGTCCTAGTCTTCTTGTGGTTGACGTACCCCATGAAGGCGGGCTCGTCGCCGTATCTAGGCAACGCCGCGAGGCCCAGCCTGCGGTAATACTCAGAGAGGAATTCGAGCCCGAGCGCCCTCCCGACCTCCTCGGTGGTCACGAAACACAGAAGGCCGCCGGCGTTTTGCCTCAGCCATCTGACCAGGCCTGGACCTACGGCGTCTGCCCTCACCACGAAGTCGGCCTCGGCCTCCCTGTGGTCGCCGTCGTATATGAGGACCGGCCGGCCGGCCTTCAGCGCCTCTATCGCCCTCTCCAACGTCATCGTAAACCGAAGTTCATCCATATATATGCCTTATGTAAACTATTGTTTACACTCCACCCTATACCTCAGGACGACCTCCTGCCCGCATTCGCATACCTCCGCCGACAGGAGCCTCAGCTTGAAGGGGGCCGACTCCGCGTCGTCGTAGCCCGGCCCCTCAAGCAACGAGGTGCCCGCCCCGAACGCGTAAGGCGTCACCGTCACTATCAGCTCGTCGACTAGGCACTGGCTCAACATCTGCCAGTTGACGTGCCCGCCGCCCTCCACCAAGACGCTCCGCACGCCCGAGGCGTAGAGCCTCTCCAACGCCTCGCGTAGCGGCACCGAGTCCCCCGGGAACCGTATCCCCTCCACACCGCGCTCCCTCAGCGCGGCCACTCTCTCGTCTGGAGCTCTCTCGGTGGTGAGCACGACGGTCGGCGCCGAGCTGTCGAAGACCCTGGCAGACGTGGGGACGCTCAACGACCCGTCGACGACCACCCGCATGGGGTTCCGCCCCTGCACGTATCTAACGGTCAGCCGCGGGTTGTCCGCCTTGACGGTCCCCGCCCCGACCACCACGGCGTCGACCTCGGCGCGGAGCGCGTGTAGCCTCTTCAGATCCATGGGACATGAGAGGCGGGAGTAGCCGGACCTGCTGGCTATTCTGCCGTCGACGGTGATCGCGGCGGCCAGATAGACGTAGGGCCTCATCTCAGAACTCTGACTCCAACAACGCCGTCTCTCCTCATCGAGTCGAGGGCCTCTGTGGCCTTGGCAAACGCCGTGTAGGGCCTCTCGGCGATGCCTACGCCCAGCCGAACGTCTATATATATCTGGTCGTAGAGCAGATAGCCGGTCTTTACGTCGGGGAGGAAGATCATGATGTTGTCGCCCCCCAGGTAGAAGGCCAGGCAGCCCAGCCCCCTGCAGATGGTGTTCGCCTTGTTTATGAGGTCGCCGACCACCACGTATAGGTCGTACGGCCCCATCCTCTCCGTCTGCCGCGTGCTGTTGACTATATCCATGTGGCCCACGACCGCCGAGCCGCTCGTCGTATCCTCCTCGCCGCACGTCTCGTACGCCTCCAGCGGGGTGTCGCCGCGCCCTATGCAGTACTCGATCGGCACCGGCGATATCTCCTCCAGGGACTTGGCCCTGTCCGCCAGAGCCTTCGGCGGCACGTTGTTGGAGTATATCAGCAGATAGTCGTAACGCATGTGGTGCGGGAGGGCGTCCACCGATGTGTACTCGGCCCAGGCCCTCTTGTGCAGCTCCGCCTGCACCTGCTGGATTAGATGCTCCCGCCTGGAACCCAACGTCTCGGTCCATTCCCTATACCCTATCAACTTTAGTTGCATCACGCTATGCACGATAGACGGCCCGAATTGATGATAAAAAAACATTAGCCCGTTGGTAGGCCTTGTCAACTATAGTTTCCAGCAGCTCGGAGCCCCTTTCCGCGGAGATCTCGGCAGGATCTATGCATCCCACCACGCCTGATCTGGACATCCACGCCGTCCGTAGATACCTCATCATGTGGACGTCGCCTTCGCATATCCTCTCCCTGGGCGTATCGACGAGCCGGCCGCCCACCGCCAGATATATGCTCGCCTCGTCCGAGCCAGCGTGGTCCCTCACGGGCGCCAGGCTCCATATGTTCAGCCAGAGTATCTTGGGCCCCAGCTCGTAGTCCAGCTGCGACGCGACCGCGTTGCCGGCGTCGGCTATTCCGCCGTGGCCCGCGACCACTATCACGCCGTCACACCACCTAGCCGCGCTCCTCAAAACCTCTTTTACATAGGACATAAACGTCTCGCATTCGACGTAGATGGTCGGGGCGAAGTCTTGATGCTCTTTGCTACAGGTATAGTATATCGGCGCCAGGACCCGGGCCCCCAGTCTTTCGGCCAACCTCTCCGCCACGTAGACGGCCACCTCGGCGTCCACAGTAGGCGGGAGGTACGGGCCGTGTTGCTCGTACGAGCCTATGGGCAAAACGCAGTACATGCATAGCTACTTCTCCTTCGATTTTATAGCCTCAACCAGCTCCTCCAGCGCTTGGGCCAGCTCCCTAAGCCCCTCGATCTCTATCTTGACCCTGAGATATCTATCCCCGTCATCTCTCTCCGGCGCATCGTCGGCATCGCGGAGCAACCTCTCTATTTCCTCATCTTCGTCGAGCTCCTCCTTCTTCTTTTTCTTCAACATCATGTACTCTGATCAAAAATAAAACCTACTGTTCTCAGCTCCAGGGTAAGGGCTCACCGACCCGCCTCCTTAAGCCATCTCGCCATAGCCTCGTAGAGCTCCGCATAGCGCATGAAGCCCTCCGGACGCCCTTCGTAGCACACGACCATCATCGTGCCGTCCTCCATGCGGTACGCCCACCGCTTCCTCGTCATGCCCTTTCTTTAATAGATGGACAGATCCCTCCGTGAAGGTGTACTACGGCGATGTTTTCAAGGGGCACGAGACAGGTCCTGGACATCCCGAGAACCCCGGCCGTCTCGACTACGCCCTGGCGGGGGTCAGGGAGGCGGGCGTCCCCCTCTCGGCCCCTCGCGCCAGAGACGACGTCGCCCAACGCCTCGAGACGGCCCACGGCAGAGACTACATAAGATACGTAGAGGATCTATGTAGTTTGGGCAACCTCACGGAGCTGGACGGCGACACTTGGGTATCTCCCGGCACCTGCGCCGCGGCTCTCGCGGCCGTATCGGCGATGCTCGACGCGCTGGATTCAAAGGAACACGCGTACATACTGGCGAGGCCTCCAGGTCACCACGCGGGCAGGTCCGGGAGGGCTCTGACCGCCCCCACCCAGGGCTTCTGCATATTCAACACGGCGGCCGTGGGGGCTCTCTACGGAGAGGGCGTAGCCGTGGTGGATATAGACGTGCATCACGGCAACGGCACGCAGGAGATACTCTACGATAGGGACGTGCTCTATATATCGACACATCAAGACCCGCTGACGTTGTACCCCGGCACCGGCTTCCCCGACGAGGTGGGGAGGGGGAGGGGCGAGGGGTATAACGTCAATGTGCCCATGCCTCCAGGCCTCGGCGACGACGGGTTCAAGGAGATCTTCGACGACGTAGTCATGCCCATATTGAGGCAGTACGGCCCGAGGGCCTTGGTCGTGTCGCTCGGCTGGGACGCCCACAAGGAGGATCCGCTCGCCGATATGGGCCTCACCCTAAACGGCTATAGATATGCCATCAAGTCCCTGCTGTCTCTCAACGTGCCCGCCGTCTTTCTGCTCGAAGGCGGCTACAACTACTCGGTGATCCGTGAGGGGTCCAAGATGCTGGCGATGGAGCTGGCAGGCCTCGGCCGCGCGCCCCCGGAGGAGCCCAGCGCCAGCGACCACTCCGTCTGGGGGAGGATGTCGAGGGTCCTGGCCGAGGTTCGGTCTATCCAGTCGAAGTACTGGCGGCTATAGGACCGCCGAGATGGCCCTCGCGAGATCCTCTGATACGTCCACGTTGGAGTACTCGCACGGTATGGTGTTGGTGCAATAGAGGGCGTTGACGCATCCCCTGATCTTCTCCCTGGCGTTGCCCAGCAGCTGGCAGTGGGAGACCACAGCATATACCGCAGACGCCCCCAGCAGTTTTGCGTTCTTGCAGGCATCGACGAGAGTGCCGCCTGTGGCCAATATGTCGTCCACCAGCGCCACAGCCTTGCCCTGTAGGTTCATGGCCCCGCTGGGCTTCATGTATATCTCCCCGGTCTCCCTATCTCTGAACTTCTCGAAGTGGTCGTAGGGCACCTCCAGCAGTCCGGCCAACGTAGACGCCCTGTGGAGGGACCCGGCGTCGGGGCTGAGGACGACGTCCACGCCCCACCTCCTCACGGCGTTGGCGTACCTCTCAGCGGGGTACACGTTGACGACGTGCATGCCGGCCACATAATCGCCTATATACGGCTTGTGGAGATCCACGGCCACGAGATGCGACACCGGATACCGCCTCAGATGGGCCAACATCGTCTTCACGCTTATGGGCTCCCCCTCGCGGAACCGCCTGTCCTGTCTGGCGTAGGGGAGATAGGGCACGACGAGAACCACCCTGTCGGCCCCGTAGTCGCTCAACGCGTCTAGCGCAAGCAGCAACTTGACCAAGTTCTTATTTACGTCGGGATAGAGCCTGGCCAACAAGACCGCCTCCCTCGCGGGCTCCACCCTCACCAACACCTCTCCGTCGGGGAAATCCCTCTCCTCTAGGGGCCTGGCGTCTAGGCCCAGCGCCCCCGCGATGGGCTTGGCGAGATCTTCGGCGTTTTTGAAATAATAGAGCTTCATGGGGGAAGGTGGCTTTGGGGCAAATATATCATTACGGCCAGGATATGGCCGTCTTCAGGTGTTCCGGAGCTCCGCCGATCTTCACGGCGACTGCGATATATCTCTCCGAGCTGTCAGAATACGGCGATCCGTCGAAATCCCCGTAGACCGCCTTAACGGCCATGCCGACGCTACGCAGCATCAGGCCCAGCTCGCTCGGCGAGTATAGTCTGAGCTCGAGTGTCCTCGTCCCTATATATTCCCCGTTTCTGTAGATGTGCCTGCTCTCCCTTATCCTGCCGGCGAGCGGGTTGTAGGTAGCCACCGACAGGACCTTGTACGGACCCGCGGAGATCCACATATTCCAGGTCTCCCCCAGCGCCGCATACGCCTTGTCGACCTTCGCCCTGTTGGCCAGATCCAGCGCCAGAGATCCGCCGGGCTTTATGGAGCCCGACAGCCACATCAAGATCTCCAGATCCTCCTCGTCGCCGAACATCCCCAATGTGCTGTGCATTATGTAGGCTCCGTCGAACGCGCGGCGTCTGAACGGCGGCATCCTCAGATCGGCCGCCACCACGTCGCCGTACCTCTTGGCCTCGGAGAGGTAGCGTATGTTTATATCGAGTCCCACCACAGAGTCGGAAGGCATATGCCGCATGTGCCTCCCGTGGCCGCACGCAGCGTCGAGGAAGCGCTTGCCCGGCTCCACGCCCAACGCCCCGGCCAGGAACCGCGCCTCCCTGGCGCTGATCTCGGGCCCCCTATAGTGCTCCATGAAGTCCCTATATATATCGTCGAAGAACTCCTCAGCCCACCTCATCTCCCCAACAGCCCCCTCAGCTCGGCCTCGTTCTTGGCCAGCTTGAAGCCCGAGGCCTTTCTCAGCCGGTTCATAACCGCCAGCCCTATCCCCCTCTCGGCCACTGTGGGGACGAGCGCAATATCTACCTTGGTCTTGTCGAGACGCCTGAGCGCGTCGTAGAGATTCTTCGCTATCTCGTATGGATCGGACCCGACGTATATCGTTGCGTCCGCATCGGCGCATTTCCCGGCGAGGCACAATACGGCGACCCTCAAGCCGAGCCCGCGGACGGCCTCGGTTGCCGACGCAAGATCGAAGTCGACAAGTATCAGGGGGACCTCCGGCGCGTAGTGTCTGTACTTCATGCCCGGCGCGAGCGCCACGTCGGCTTCGCCGAGCCCTCTGGCGAAGGGCGGGATCTCCACATCGCCCAATATGTCCCTGAGCTCCTCGACGGTGAAGGGGCCGGGCCTCAGCAGAACCGGAGGCTCCCTCGTCACGTCTATGATGGTGGACTCAACCCCGAAGAACGTCCTGCCTGCGTCTAGGACCAGGTCGACCGAGTCGCCGAGGTCCTCGACCACGTGCGAGGCCTCGGTGGGGCTAGGCCTCCCCGCCTTGTTCGCGCTCGGGGCCGCTATGGGCGTGCCCGCCGCCTCTATCAGCCTCAACGCCACCGGATGGGCGGGGCACCTCAAGGCCACCGTCGGAAGCCCGGCGGTGACCACCGCCGGCAACTCGGCCCTCTTCCTCACTACGAACGTTATCGGGCCGGGCCACGCCCTTTTAGCCACTTCGACGGCTCTATCCGGCATGTCGCCTATCTCCAGGGCCATGTCTAGGGACGACACGTGGACTATGAGGGGATTGTCGGCGGGCCTCCCCTTGGCCTTGAATATCCTCGCGGAGGCCTCGGCGTTGAAGGCGTCGGCGCCTAGGCCGTACACCGTCTCCGTGGGGAACGCCACGAGGCCCCCCGACCTTATGACCGCGGCGGCCTCCGCCACGTCCTCGCCCCGCGGGTTCAGAGGATCCACCCTCAATATCCTAACCACGGCGAAACAGATATTACGACCGGTTAAAAGCCTTGTATGGAGCTGACGGTGGTCGGAACGGGGAGGATGGGGGCCGCCTTCGTCAAGAGGGCGGCCCAGCTGGGCCATAAGGTCTACGCCTGGAATCGAACGCGCGGGAAGCTCGAGGGGCTCCCCGCCACGCCGATATCCAGACCGTCCGAGGCTCGGGGGCCTGTCGCCGTGTTTGTAGCCGACGACGAGGCGTTGCTGTCGCTGGTGGACGAGATGGGCGGAGATGCCGTCTTCCTGATGGGCACGTACTCCCTCGCGGGCGCGGCCGCCGCCCGTAGGGCTCTCGCCGCGAGGGGGATCGGGGTCCTGGCGTCGCCTATAGTCGGAGGGCCCGGCAACGTGGAGAGGGGCGACGCCGTATATATAGTCGGAGGCGACGCCGAGGTCTACAGCAGATATTCCAAACTATTCGCCGAGTTGGGCAGGATCATGCACGTAGGCGAGTTCGAGAAGGCCGTCGTGTTGAAACTGGCGTATAACTCCCTGCTGATAGGCACAGTCGCCGTCTTGGGCGAGGCGGCGTCCATGGCGGCCGCCCACGGAATACCGCCGAGCCAGTTCAAGGAGCTGCTGTCGCAGACTATATTCAAGGAGATAGGGTCCGTGTATATAGACAGGATGTACTCCGACGAGCCGGGCACATTCGCCTTGAGGCACGCCGGCAAGGACGTGAGGTACGCGACGGCCGCGGCCGCCGGCAGGTCGAGCACAGTGGTGCTTTCCGCCGTGAGGTCTCTATACGAGATGCTCGAGGTGCTGGGCTATGGAGATAGTTATTATATAAGAGCTGGTATTCTAGAGTCTAAAAGAAAATAATATATAGAGAAATCATCATTATATATAAATAATGCTATTTTATCCCGTATAGAGCGTACGCCATGCGGAATTCATTTTAAATATTGAGGACTCTAGGACTCTATGCCGATAGACTACGGCCTAATCGCCATGTTCATAACCGCCGTGGCTGTGCTGGGCGTGATGGTATACCTATTTATGAGGTCGAGCGAGCGCATCAGCTCGGAGGAGGCGAGGAGGGAGGGGCGCGTCGTCACTGTGGTTAAGTGCGGAGACGGCAACGAGAAGACGAGGGACTACAGGGAGGGGGACTACGTCGGCTCTAAGGCCGACGACTGCCCCGATGGAGTCGTCGTGGGCATCTACAAGGAGACCTCCCAGGAGAGGTGATATGGCCTATAGACGCGCTGTGAGCATAGCCGACGCCCTTAAATCCTCCGGCGTAGTGACGGTGAGGGGGTGGGTGTACAGGAAAAGGGAGCTGAAAGACAAGATATTCCTGGTCCTCAGGGACTCCACGGGCATCCTCCAGCTGGTGTTCGCCCGCAACACGGAGGCCTTCGACGTGGCGCAGAGGCTGAACCTGGAGTCGTCGCTGGTAGCCACCGGTCTCGTCAGAGATGAGCCGAGGGCGCCCGGCGGCAAGGAGCTCCACGTCCAGTCGGTCGATTGGTACTACGAGGGCGCGCCGTACCCCATAAACGAGGACGCCGCGCAGGCCGACAGCGAGTACCTCCTCGACGTCAGGCACCTCTGGCTGAGGAGCAGGAAGATGCAGGCGGTCTTGAAGATACGCCACACCGTCTTCGGCGCGATACACGAGTACTTCAGGTCGCGGGGCTATTACGAGGTCCAGGGCCCCATGTTCATAACCGCGGCCGTCGAGGGCGGCGCCACCCTCTTCAAGGTGCCGTATTTCGACGACCACGTGTACTTGACCCAGAGCTCGCAGTTCTACCTGGAGGCCTTTATATTTAGCCTTGAGAAGGTGTACACAATCGCGCCGAGCTTTCGGGCCGAGCCTTCGCGCACCAGAAGGCATCTGACCGAGTTCTGGCACGCCGAGGCCGAAATGGCTTGGTACAACCTCGACGACCTCATGAAGGTCAACGAGGAACTGGTCTCGCATATAGTGTCCAAGGTGCTGGAGGAGCGGCTAGAGGAGCTAAAACTGTTGGGCAGAAAGACCGAGCCTCTGGATGCCGTCAAGCCGCCTTTCCATCGGGTGTCCTACGACGAGGCCTTGAACATCCTGAAGGCCAAGGGCGTCGACATCAAGTGGGGAGACGACTTGGGCTCGGACGAGGAGCGTGTGTTGACCCTCCAGTTCGATAGGCCGATCCAGCTCTACGGATTTCCTGAGAAGGTCAAGGCGTTCTACCACAGAAACGACCCGCAGAGGCCTGAAGTCACCTTAAGCGTGGACGTGCTGGCGCCCGAAGGGTACGGCGAGATCATAGGAGGCGGCGAGAGGATATACGACGAAAAGGAGCTCGTGTCCAAGATGGGGCGCTTCGGGCTCGACCCCAAGGACTACCAGTGGTATATAGACCTTAGACGCTACGGCTCGGTTCCCCACTCAGGCTTCGGGCTGGGCGTGGATAGAGTGGTCATGTGGATAGCGGGCCTTGACCACATAAGAGACGCGGTGCCGTTTCCGAGGGATATGAGGAGGAAATACCCATAGCTTGAAGGTCCTCATAACGGGCACGCCTGGGGTCGGGAAGACCACTGTCTGCAGAATAGCGGCGCAGAGACTCGGCGTCAGATGCGTCGAGGCGGCCGCCGTGCTCGCCGGCAAGCCCTTCACCTCCTGGGATCCATACTCCCTGACATATGATATAATCGATGTGGACGCCGCCCGTAGAGAGCTCTCAAGGGAGCTAGCTGGCGATCACATACTTGATACGCACGTCCTGGACCTGGTGGGCGATGTGGATAGGGTCTTCGTGCTCCGTAAGCGGCCTGACGTGCTTCTCAGAGATCTCTCGGGCAGGGGTTGGCCTCTACATAAGATACTCGACAACGTCTGGGCCGAGCTCCTCGACTACATATACGTCGAGGCCAAAGATAGATGGGGACGCGTCCACCAGATAGATGTGACCGACAGATCCAGCTTGGAGACCGCCGACGCGGTCGTGGACTGCCTAAAGGGCGGCGTATGCATAGACGAGAGAGTCGACTGGCTGAGCTATTCGCTGGAGAGTGGATTCCTGGAGCGGCTCGAGTCTATCTCCAATAGGACTTCTTCGCGGCGGTCCTCTTCTCCACCAAGAACTTGACGGACCATCCCTGCTCCACGAATCTGCGCAAGAGGCCCCTCAAGCTGTTCTTAGGCGATATGAGGAGGACGTACTCCACGCGGGCATCGTTGAGATACAGCCGGGCCACGTAGAACCTCCTGCCTCCGTCCTCTACGACGACGTCGGCATGAGACATTGACGACAGCTCGGGCATAATGCGGAGCACCTCCCGCTCTATCTCGAGGATATCGCCTACGACGTCCCTGGGCTCCTCGTCGAGCTCCCTCAAGCCCACGACCTTCATCTCCAACATGACGACGCCGAAGTCCTTGCCGACCCTCAGAAGGACCACCGACCGAACTCCCATCGACCGTTAGATCCTCGGGACATATAAAGCTTGAGGCTCAATATAGACATAAGTAGCTTTTAAAATACGGCGCGAGCTATATCGACTATCAACTTGACGGGATCCTCCAGCCTTATCGCCGGCTTTCTACCCTCGTCGAGAGCCCTTCTGAGCTCGGCGGCGCATCCGTCGACGTCTCTACATCTGTGCAACGGGGCGCCCTTCATCTCGAGGTACGTATCCACGTAGAGGCCCTCGGGGAAATACGACAAAGCGGGCGTCCCCAGCAGGGCGGCCTCCGTGGCCATGGTCATGCCCCCCGTTATCACCGCGGCTGCGTAGTACGCCAGATCCAGGTGGTCGACCGCCTTGGTCAGATTTATGGCCCCCTCGATTATCTGGTCGTCGTATCTAGGCACGTTGACCACGGTATACCCCAGACCTCTAGCCAGATCCACGAGCCTGCGCCTCAGCTCCACGTTGTTCCACCTATAGTACGCCGCCTTGGCCTCCTCCGGCCTAAAGACCACGTAGCGCCCCGGCTCCAAGCCCAGCCTTCTGACCGTCTCTACGTCCGGGCGGTGCCGCGAGACCCACATGTACTCGAAAAGGCCGTCGAAAACCGCCACGCGTTTGGGGCAGTACGGCCTCCACGCCTCCTCGGGTATCGCCGCGGGGGCTATCAGATATTCGGACAGCGGTATCGTCAAGCTGTTGGCATGGTAGGCGTGCGGGGTGTCGTTCAACACGACGGACTTCTTGCCGAGGCCGAAGGCGACCCTAACGGCGTCCGGGCTCGGGAACGACAAGACGCCGTCGAGGTCTTTAACCAGCTCGGCGAGCTCCAGCTGGCGCCGCAGGCCCTCGACAAGCTTCTCGTAGGGAGTCTCGCCGTATCTGCCGATACATCTATACCCTACGGCGTATCGGTCGAGCATGTCCTTGACGTGGTAGTACTCCCGGCACGTGATGGTCAAGTCCAAGCCGCCCTCGAGTCTCAGCAACGCCGCTATTCTGGCCTGCTTAGGCGTGAGCGCGTCGAAAAGAGCCCTCATTCGTGTACGTAGGTGAAGACCCCATCCCTGCGCGACGCGAGTTTCACAAACCCGTAGCGCAGGAACTGCACTATGGAGCCCTCCTTGAGCTCCAGCGCCTTGGCCTCGACGAGGCCCCGCTCCTCGGTCTTTCTCCCGATGGCCACCGGCTTTATCACCACGGCCTCGGGCGAGCCGTCGGGCACCCACTGAACTATGGGCATCTTGCGCCTACGCGCCTCCTCGATCGTCGTGCCGACCACCTCGCCGATGTACTCATCCCCCCTCCGGCTCGCCGCCACGTTGACGAGCTCCATAAGTCTGAATTCGCCCAGCTCCGCGTCCCTCCTAGATATGTAGACGGCCGTGCGTCCAGGCCCCAGCTCGTACACGCGGTGGCCGCGCTCGGGGAAGCTCGGATGTTGCGGAAGCCTGGCGACCAGCTTCGAGGAGAGGTCCAGCGTCAGCCTCACCGGATCCGGCACGAACATGTATCTATCGGCCGTCGGGTCCAGCAACTTCCGGTTTATGGCGAAGAGATTCGCCACTGACACCGTGGAGTCAGAGGGCTTTATGCCCACGCTCAACACCAGCTCCCATACGGCCTCCGGGAGAATTCCGCGGTTCCTCAACCCCGAGAGCGTCGGCATGCTTATGTCGTCGAATCTCACCTTCAGCGCCTTGAGCTTGGATTTGCTCAGCGAGCCGCCCTCTATTTTCAGCCTCCCGAAGTGGATCGTGAAGGGCTGCCGCCAGCCGAGGTGCTTGAAGACATAGGACTGCTTGACGGTATTCACGCTGTGCTCCTGCGCCCTCAACACGTGCGTCACGCCCATTAGGTGGTCGTCTATGGACACGGCGAAGTTGTAGGTGGGCCACACCCTGTACTTCGACCCGACGAGGGGATGCGGCGTCTTCTCGGTATCTATTACCCTGAAGGCAACCCAGTCCCTCACGCTGGGGTCTGGATGCTCCAAGTCCGTCTTGACCCTCAGCACCGCCTCGCCCTCGCGGAAATCCCCCCTCAACATCCGGTCCCAGAGCTCCAGGTTCCTCTCGACGGGGGCATCCCTGTGGGGGCACGCCTTGCCCGCGTCCCTAAGCCGGCGCCACTCCTCAGGACTGCACAGATCGACGTAGGCGCCGCCGAGCTCTATCAGCCTCCTGGCGTATTCGTAGTACACCTCCATCCTCGACGACTGCACGTACTCCTCGTCCCACCTGACGCCGAGCCACCTCAGATCCTCCCTTATGGCGTCGTAGGCGTTCACCTCCTCCGTCACCAGCGGTTTTTTGATCCTGGGATCCGTATCCTCGAACCTAAGTATGAACCTCCCGCCGTATTTTAGCTTGTACGCGTAGTTAAGCACGGCGGGCCGCGCGCTACCTAGATGCAGGACGAAGTCCGGATTGGGCGCGAAGCGCACCACGACCTCCTTCCCCCCGCCCGCCTCGGGCAACGGCGGCAGCGCCTCTACGCTGGGCCGCCTCTCCTCCCTCTCCCGCCTCTCCTCCAGCGCCTCGGGCCATCTGGACGCGAGCAACGCCCTCTGCTCCTCCAGCGCCATGGAGTTGACCCTCTCCACGATCGAGTCCACCAACGCCTTCACCTCCCTGGCGCGTCCCCTCAGATCGGGCCTCTCGGCCATCATCTTCGACATAACGGCCTTGGGGTCGGCCTTTCCTCCGTACCTAACCGCGTTTATCAGGGCGTATTTCAGCACCAAGTCCTCAATTTCCATTTCCAAGAATTCTCTCCACCTCCTCCAGATCCTTCACGGTGTCTATGGACCGCCAGAACACGTCGCTATATACCACCGCCTTTAGGCGCTTGCGTTCGGCCAGCTGGGGGAAGGTCGTCTCCTCTATGTTGCCCCTAGAGGGCAGGACCTTGAGCAGCTCCCTCCTCATCGCGTAGACCCCGGCGTTTATGAAGTAGCCCCCTAGGACCGGCTTCTCGCGGAAGCTCACTACGCGGCCCAACTCGTCGAACTCCACAATTCCGTAGGGACTCCTCAAGGGCACCAGGGCCACTGCCGCATCGGCGTCGGCCAAGGCCTCCAGCAGAGGCTTGACGGGGAGATCCGTCACCACGTCGCCGTTGGTGGCCACGAACACGTCGTCCTCTAGAAACGGCTCGGCGTTCTTTATGGCCCCCGCCGTCCCGAGGGGCTCCTCCTCCACGCTGTAGAAGATCCTGACGCCCAGCCTCCTGCCGTCGCCGAGAGCCTCGAAGACCTTATGCCGCAGGTAGCCCACCGCCAGCACGAAATCCGAGAAGCCCTGCCCCCTGAGCCACTCTATCTGCCTCACGAGTATGGGCTTCCCCGCCACCGGCAGAAGCGGCTTAGGCACCTCGTTGGTCAGCGGCGCAAGCCTCTTCCCAAAGCCCCCAGCCAGTATCAGGGCGCGCATGTAGATGCTCTCAACCCTATTTAAATAGGAAAACGTGGTTGACGTGCGGCTGTATTGGTGCGACGACCTCAACGTGCCCGTGCTGGATCCCCACGACGTGGCCGATAGATGCAGCAGACTGGTGCCTGTCTATGTCACTAAACCGGGCGACGTGAGGCCCGCCTTTAAGGTCGATATAGAGATAACCAGGCGGGCCGTCGAGTACGAGCTGGGCGACAGCTCCCTCGCAGATATGATACCGGCAGACGAGGTGGTTTTGCTGAACAAAATACCGGGGTACGCCGATCAAGCCGACGAGGTGGTGGTCCGTGGAAGGATATTGGGGCATAGGTTCTACGACGTGGTCGAGGGCAGGTGGAGGTTCAGGCCGTTGTTCGAAGGCGTGAGCGAGATATTGGCCAGGAGGGCTGGGTGGTGGGCCGTCGTCGACATGGACGAACTGCCGGCGGGCTACGACGTGCATGGGGATCGAGTCCTGGAGGGATCTCTCCCCGAGAGGAGGTACGCCCACGTGGCCGTCTCCACCAGAGGGGGGTCGATACACGGCGTGGCTAAGCTGTTCAGAGGGAGGAGGCTCCACATAATCAAGTCCTGGAGGGCGAGGCCGCGGCTACCGCCGGGCAGGCCCAGCGACTTGAAGCTATTCGCCGAGATCAACCGGACCTACATAGAGAGGAAGGCAAGGAGGGCTGTGGATTTCCTGAACGGCGTCATATCTCGATACAAGTTGCCCGTCGTGGTTTCGTACTCGGGAGGCAAGGACAGCTTGGTGGCGCTGGACCTCGCCGCGAGGACAGGCCATCAGTTCGCTATATTGTTCAACGACACTGGCCTCGAGGCGCCCGAGACGTATCAGAACGTGGGCCAGGTGGCCGAGAGGTATGGGGCGGAGCTCTTGGTCGCGTCCGCCGGCGACAGATTCTGGAGGGCCCTGGACGAGTTCGGACCCCCCGCCCGCGACTACCGCTGGTGTTGTAAGGTGATAAAGATGGCGCCCATAACGAAGACCTTGCTCGAGCGCTTCCCCCAGGGGGCTATATCTGTTGTGGGCCAGAGGGCCGCCGAATCGTTCCAGAGGGCGAGACTGAAGCCGATCTCAGCCAGCAGATGGGTGGCCAAGACCATCGTGGCGGCGCCCCTCCAGGACTGGACCGCCCTAGAGGTCTGGGGCTATATCTTCCTCCACGGCCTTCCCTACAACAAGGCGTACGAGAGAGGGTTCGACAGGCTCGGATGCGTGGTGTGTCCGGCCAACGAGATGGCCGAGCTGGAGCTGGTGCGTATCAGCTACCCGAACATCTACGAGCGGCTTGAGGAGAAGATCTCCGAGCGTTACGGGGACGAGAACTACCTGAGGTATGGGCTATGGCGGTGGAGGAGGAATATCCCGGGCGACCTCAAGAGGTTCGTCAAGCTGTCCATCAAGGCGGAGTACCCGGTGAAGATCAGACGGACCGAGAGGGGGCTGGAGCTGATCGGCGTAAGGCCCGACGCGGCGACCGCCCTACAGCTGCTGAAGATGCTCGGCGAAGTGAGACTGGAGGGCGACGGCGTAAGGGTGGCGCGGAGAGATGGCCACCTGCGGCTCTCCGGCGATCTCTCTAGGATAGAGGGCCGCGGCGCTCTGGATGCGGCGGCGCTCGTGGTACGCGCCTCCATCTGCGGCCACTGCGACCTCTGCATAAGCTGGTGCCCCACGGGGGCCCTCAGGAGGGATTCCGATGGGCGTTTCGCCGTCGATGAGGGCAGATGCGTAGGGTGTCTCCTCTGCTCCAGGGCATGCCCCTCGGCCCAATATCTGGTCTACAGGGCCTTCGACAAGGGGGGCCGGGGCGACGGAGGGACAAACTATTAATATATTGCCTATAGTCGTGGCTGTGATAATTTATACGGACCAGTTGGATCTGATACGAAAAGTAGTGCAAGTGCTAAACTCGCGGAAGGCCGAGCAAATGGTCATAAGGGGGGAGGGCATCGACTTCGTGTGGCCTCCTAGAGCGCCCAATCTGCCGATGAGCCTTCTCGAGATTATGCCCGCCAGCACGTACGTCATACTACGGGGCAACACGATAACGATTGTGCCATGAGGAACCTAAGAAGGGCGAGGGTCTCCTCGCTCAATATAGACCCCTCGATAAAGCAGAAGCTGATAGAAGTGCTCGGCGAAAATGAAATAGTATATATAGAACAATATTATGAAAAAATTAGAATAATACTATGATTATTATAAATTCCAAAAATATAGATCAAATACTATGGACTTTGAGGGAGGTGCAATATTCTATCGAGGCGACGCCTGTAGTGTTCGGACGTAGACAGGTGGGGCGGTATGTAGTCCAGCTGGGCTCCCTCGGGCATCTATATGGGGCTGTCGGCGAATTGATGGAACGCATAGTGGCCGCCAGCAACATGGCAGATAAGCTAGGGCTGACGAGCTACTCCATAATCGTCGATTCGTCCGGCACGCACGTAACGCCGGAAGATCTCCCCGAGGTGATTCCGCCCCTCCCCAGGGCGCAGCCCGCTGAGCCCCTGAAGGCGCCCGAGGTGGAGCTAGATATGTGGGGTTGCCGCGACATTACGCCGGGCTATATAAAGTTCTGCGTAGGCGACGTCGAGATAGCGTACTACTACGGAGGACAGGAATAATGTCCCTCTTCCTCACCCTCAGCGAACTCGAAAACATCCTTACATCGCTGAAGGACCACGCAGAACATTATAGAAACAGAAGGGAGGCCCTTGCAGCCATGGAGGAGAGATATCTCAAGTTCGTCGAGCTCGCCAAGGCGTTTGGCGTCGAGCTGAAGCTCGCCGAGGGCGTCGAGCTTTATACAGGCGGCGAGCTTCCCGACAACACGGAGCTTCTGGGGCGCATAAACAAGGCGTTAGCCACAGTAAGGCGCATAAAACAAAGTTATGGTGATTTAAAAGTGATAGTAGATATTCAGTTTAATCTTAATAAAATAATTGTTAAAATATAAATGAATAATATAAGATATCTTCTGATTGCGGAGAATCCGGGCTATACGCCTTCTCAGAGAGCTCAGCTGCTACGCGACCTGCGGGGCCTCCTCCCCGTGTTGAACGTGCGGGTGGCCTCGCGCCATCTAGAGATTTTGGTGAGAGGCATAGACGTCGAGGACGCCAGACGTAGAGTGGAGGAGGCGGTCGGGCGCGTCTACGCGGCCATAGACGTGACCAACGAGGACGCGCTGGGCAGCGGAGATATAGGCAGATTCGTGGCCTTATTCAACTCGGAGAGGTTCTGGGAGGCGCATGCCGAGATAGAGCCGGCCTGGCGTAGAAGCGGCGACAGATCTCTGCAGGGCCTAATCCTTATGTCGGCCGCATTCGTCAAACTGCAGGAGGGGGCCCCGGACAAGTTCGTCCTCCTGGCCGGGGAGGCGCTTAGACTTCTCGAGGATGCCCCGGAGAGGATCGGCTGTATAGACATCCCGAAGCTGAGGGAACAGCTCGCGAGGTCCCTAGTCTCGAAAAGCCCCTTCTCTATAGCCTGCCCTTAGGGCCTCGACGATTCTGGGCAACACCTCCTCGGCTCTCCCCTCTATCACCACGTCGGCTATCTCGTCCATCTCGGTCGGCCCCGAGTTTATTATCACTATCTTGGCCCCATGCCTCTTGGCTATTAGCGGCAACCGGTTTGCCGGCGCCACGGCGAGCGAGGAGCCTATGACCATAAAGACCTCGGAGAGCTCCGATAGCAACACCGCCTCGTTGAGCGCCTCCTGGGGCAGAGGCTCTCCGAAGAAGACCACGTCGGGCTTCAGGACGCCGCCGCAGACCCTGCATCTAGGCGCCGACCCGTTGTACGTGGACAACACCTCGCCGAGGGTGTACTTCATGCCGCATTTGGTGCATACGGCGTACCTCAGAGAGCCGTGGAGCTCCACGACTCTAGCCGAGCCGGCCGCCTGGTGTAGCCCATCGACGTTCTGCGTAATCACTGCGCAGAGCTTCCCCATTGACTCCAATTGGGCCAAGGCCTTATGTGCGGGGTTGGGGGCTATGGTCTCCTTCGGCGCAAAGATGGAGACGAAGAGTCTCCAGACCTCGTCGGGATTTCGGTAGAGATGGGAGATCTCGAACTTAGATGGATCTACCTTCCTCCAGATGCCTTGAGGGCCTCTGAAGTCCGGTATGCCGCTGGCTGTCGATACGCCCGCGCCCGTGAGAGCCACGGCGCAGTTTGCTCTGTTCAATAGATCTGCGACTTGAAAAACCTTGTCCATCTGCAATCTATACAAAAATGTTTTATAAATTAACCCTCCTAGGACGGAGGCAACGGGTCCACCGGTATGCCGAATTTCGCCTTCCAGTCGTTCAATATCTTCTGCTCGTCGGGGCTCAGCTGCTTGCCAAGCCTATACCAGTTGGGCTTCTTCTTGGCGTCGTCCGGCGCCTCGCTAGTCTTGTATATACACTTAACTGGACAGGCGGCCACACAGCTGAAGTCGTCGTAGCACTTCTCCCAGATTAGGCGGGCCTTCGCGTTCTCGTCCAGCTCGAGGGCCTGCCAGGGACATACGGCGACGCACGCGCCGCACGATATGCAGAGGTCTTGGTCTATCACCACTCTCTGGTATTGCGACAGGTCTTTCTGCTCGGCCATGGCCAACCTCATAGGTGCTCTTTTTAATTCTTACTTGCTCTTTAAACTATTAATATAGCGTTTATATTATTTTAATATTAAAGCTAAACTTTTTATTAATAGATAAAATTCATAATTAATTTATATAACATTTTTATATGCAATAAATGTAGCGATAAGACGTCAGGTTCGCAATCTTTATGTAGATATGACCTGAGAGGGGCGGATGGGGAGGTCTGGCCTGGACGACCGATGAAGAAGCTAGACGAACCGACGCTAGGGCCGCGCCAGTACTAGATATCGCACGGAGAGAGTTAAATTCCCGCGGCTCGATGTTATGTTGATGCAAATAAGCGGCGAGCTGATGGAATAATTGGTGGAATAATAGGTATATATATACGTTTGATTACACCTGGCGTATACGGAAAGAAGAAAAAGATATCTATCTAGAGACAAAGACATAGCAACATTCATAAACAATATAAATATAAATAACGATAATATAAAAATAATAATTATATATATCGCTTCAATCTGTGATATCATTTAAATAAGATGTTGAGCATCGCCGCTATTTTTTCCGCCTCTACGGCCATCCACAGCAACATTAGTAGCAATATTATTATAACTATATTATACAATATTCGCATATTTTATAATATTTAACATATATTTTATATCTTTGAATCCTTGTTCATATATTAAATATATATCCTTTATCAAGTTGCTTCCGATGGCGACCGCCACAGCTATGAGGACCGCCGCTATGGCGGACTCCAGAAGCAGATAGAGATATTCCTCAACCGTCTCCACGATCCCACTGCGCCTTAAAAGCTCCTGAAATCGGTGAGTTTCGTCGCGCGCAGAAACTCTCTGAGGGTCTGCTCCGAGAACTTTCTGCACACGGACTCCTCAATTACGTCATCCATATGTCGGGCTTCCGACAAGGCCTCCTCTATGGTGCCTCTTGCGATTAGCTCGTACACGCGAGCCACAGTCTTGCCGGGAGCCCTCCTAACTACCCTCCCCACTCGCTGCAACATCTGCCGCTTGGAGCCGCTGCCGCTGACCACCACGGCGACGTCGGCGTCGGGCACATCCACGCCTTCATCCAATACGGTGGTGGTCACCACCACCTTGGAGGCTCCCGACAGGAACCGCGAAAAAGCAGAGGTCCTATCGCGTTCTTCGGACGTTATCAGCTCGGAACGTATGGACTCCTCGCGCAATCTACCGTATACGGCCTTGGCTTGTTCCAGGAACTGGGTGAAGACGAGCACTTTATGGCCTAGGGCGACTTCCCTCTTGACGACCTCGACGGCTATCGGGATCTTCGACGAGATCTGCGACGCTATGTTTCTAAGGACTATCGCGTTGTCTGTGGCGGCCTGCGCCGATCTATAGCTCTGCTCCTCCTCGGGGCTAGGCTTGATATATATCCTGTAATGCTCCACGGGCACCACCAGGCCCGCCTCGATCATCTCCCCATATGTAGCTCTATATACTAGGGGACCCACCGCTTCATATATCAACATCTCGTTGCCGTCTTCGCGCCTAGGCGTGGCGGATAGGGCCAGCCTGAAGGGCGAGTCGAGGGCTAGGGCCACCTCCTTGAAGGTCTCGGCGGGGACGTGGTGGGCCTCGTCGAAGACCACCACGCCGAACCTCCCCACCAGCTCGTCTATGTACTTCACCGCCGAGTTGTAGATAGCCACGGTGACGTCCCTCACGTCGTGTCTACCCGCCCCCAACATGCCGGGGCTCACTCCCAGATGCCTCCTAAGCCTCTCCGCCCACTGGGCTGCCAGCTCCTGCGTGACGGCCAGCACGAGCGCCGTGGTTGACGCCCTCGCCAATGCGGCCATGGCTATGAACGTCTTACCTCCGCCGGTGGGCACGGCTATGGTGCCTCTTCTCCCCGCCTTCTCCCAGCTGTCGACCGCCCTCCTCTGGAAATCGTGGAGAGATATATTCTGTCTATATTCAATCCGTCCATACTCCAGATCTCTCTTCAGGACGATATAGCCATATTTCCTTAACACATCAGAAATTTTCTCTCTAATAAATACTGGATATTTTATAATTATTTTATCATTTTCTCTTGACATTTTAACAAGTTTTATAAATATCTGTTTAACTTCGCCGTCCTTCCCGACCACGTTATAGGCCAGCTTGAAGTTGCCCAGCTCCGCGGCCAGCTCCCTCCCGGCGAAGTTGAGCACGGCCTTCGTCGGCCAGAGCTCCACGCGCCTCCACGCGACGCGGCGCTCGTAGAGGGACTTGAGGCGCTCCGAGCTGAGGGCTATCTCCACGGCGCTCCTCACGGCCGCCTCTAGATCGCCTCTGATCTCCAGGCCTCTAACCAGCGACCTGAACTCCTCGGCTGCGCGCCGCACGTATTCCTCATAGGAGGAGACCTCCGCTATGGCCCTTCGATCCGACGCTATGAAGTCTCTGATGAACCTAGTCGCGGAGACGAGGTGGGACGAGCCGTAGGAAGCCGCCACGTACGGCCTCAGGCGGTCGGCTATGCTCCCCACCACCAGTACCGCGTCGCCGGAGCCGACGCCGCTGGCCTTCGCGACCTCGTCCAGCTCCTCGTCGCTGAGGTCGAGCAACGCCTTCAGCGCATATAGAGACGCGGGATCCCTCAATCTGCCTACCCATCCGCCGCCGGTCCACCTAAACCCCATCCTCTTCAGCTCCTCCTTCACTCTAGATATCCTGTCCCAGCTCCACTCCCTCACTATCTCCACGCCGTTAACAACTACGCGAAACTCCACAGAGGGATGTGGCATATATTAATTGGGCCTAACTGACATGTGTTGGACGACTACCTAAACTGGGAGAGGTACCTGATTAGGTCTGAGGTGGATCTGCCCGAGGAGTACCAGTACCAGGGACGCCTCTACAGGCTGGCGCCGGCGGATAGGCTGTATATAGCCGGGATGGGGGGCTCCGGCGTCGTAGGGGACCTAATAAGGGACCTCTCCTTCGTCTGGGGGTGGCCCTTCGAGGCGGTTGTCGTCAAGGACTACTTCTTCAGGGGGGGCGACGGGCTCATGCTCGCCGTGTCCTATTCGGGCAACACGGTCGAGACCATCACGGCCGCGGCGGCCGCGCTGAGGCGGGGCATGCCCGTCATCGCCATAACCACGGGCGGCAAGCTGGCCGAGATGGGCATCCCGACGATCAAGGTGCCGAAGGCCTCGGCGCCCCGCGCGGCCCTGCCGCAGATGTTGACGGCGGCTTTATGGACCTTGAGGAAGATCTATGGAGTAAACTTCGACACGCCTTCCTCACTGCCCTACGACGAGAGGCTGGCCGATAGGCTGGTTAAAACCCTCGGCGCGAGGCCCACCATAGTGGCGCCCGTATCCATGCAGGGCCTGGCCTATAGAGTCAAGAACGAGGCCAACGAAAACGCCAAGCTGGATCCGTCGGTCGAGATCCTGCCGGAGGCCCACCACAACTGGATAGAGGGCGCCTCAGGCCCCATAATGGCCATGACGAGCCCCGACATACCTGCCGAGCACAGAACCAGGGTGAGGCTCACCGTGGATCTGCTCTCCGGCGAGGTCTTCGAGGTGCCTATGACCGTCGGCGGGATCTTGACGTTCTTAAAACACGTGGGCATAGCCACCGTGAAGATCGCGTCGGCCAGAGGGATAGACCCGCTGAAGACCCCGAGGATAGACGAGCTGAAGAGAAGGCTTCCGTGATGCTTGAGGCGCTCGGACTGGCCGAGCTGGCCGTCTTGGGGTTTGCGTCCTACCAGGACGTAAAGACAAGAGAGATAGACGCCTGGGTTATAGCGCTTCTATTTCCGCCGGCCCTCGCCGCGGCGTACCTCTCGTGGAGCGCGCCTCTGTACATAATGTCGCCCATATTGGGCCTCGTGCTGGCCCTGGCCATGCGGCTCACCGGGAGCGGATACGCGGATTCGTTGGCCATAGCGGCGCTGTCCCTATTCCCGCCGTTCTCGCCCGCGTTGCCCACTCCGGCAGTCGTGGTGCTGGGCGCCGGCATATCGGTGCTGGGGACGTCCATATGGCTGCTTTTGATCAACAACAGGAGGCCGTGCAGGATGACGCTGACTCAGAAGTTCACGCATATATGCGTAACCCGCGAGGAGGCCCTCAAGAGGAGCCATAGATATATCATAGGCGAGGTCAGGGACGTCGAGAAGTACAAGCCGCCGGAAAGGATAGAGGGCGACTACGTGGTGGCTAGATACGGCGTGCCGTACGTGGCCCACATGGCGCTTGGATTTGCCCTATATTTGGCGCTGTACGGACTTGTCGGACCTCCGTAGCGGAGGCGCTACAGAACCCCGAAGTCTTTATATTCCCCTCTATACTCCTCCCTCGATATCTCGACCTCCCTGACCTTAGTGCCCTGCGGACCGGCGTAGGCCCATCTCAGCACCGCGTCTACGTCCCTCTCCTCGCCCTCCAGCACCGCCTCGGCCACGTCGTCGGAGAGGAAACGCACCCACCCGACGACGTTGTTCCTCCTCGCCACATCCCTCATTATCTGCCTAAAGGGCACGCCAGGCAGGTTCAGCTCTCCTCTTATGAATATATGGAGACGGACCTTCACTTTTCCTCCTCCGCCTCCACCGCGCGGACTCCTATGGACAGAAGCCTCCTGAAGACTCTGTCCATAAGCCTCACGTAGGCGCCTCTATGGCCCACGAACGAGCCGAACTCGCTACGCCTGACGGCCACCAACAGCTCGGGGCCTGCGAAATCCACATCCAGTATGTGCTTCGCGATCCAGCCGGCGGGGTGCAGGGCCCTTATCCAGTTCTTGAAGTCGAGGGTCATCTCGACGAGCCTCAGCCTAAGCCCAACGTCGTTCTCTATGCTCTTTATTCGCTCGCCCCCTCTGCCCACCGCCCTCCCCAGATGCCCCTCCTTCACGAAGACCAAGGCGTCGGGGACGTCGCCCTTTATGCCCAGAGACTCCTTGTCCGACTTGAACTCTATCGCCGTTATCACGTCGGCGTCCGGGGCGTAGACCTTGAAGGCGTCCTCCACGTACCTCTCCGAATCGGTGAGCCGGCGTTTCCGCATGCGTAGCTCCAAGGCGAGCTTTATACCCCTCCTGGCCCCCGGCCTCACGATGTCCTTAACGCCCAGATCCACCACGACGGCCTTCTCCTCGCCCAACAGAGCCTCCCTCAACAACGTCGCGCCGTCTGCGCCGTCCTCGCCGCGTTGAAACACTGGGTCGCCCGCCACGATCAACTTGCTGTTTCTGCCCAGCCTTATGAGGACCTCCGCGGCGCTGTCCGGCTGGACGTTCTGAGCATCGTCGAGGAACATGACGGTATCGTCGAAGGTCCTCCCCCTCAGATAGTTCACGTCGGTCACCACGACGGCCTCCTCCCTCAATAGCTTCTCTATCTCGCCGCTCGTCGCATATTCGCCCAAGATGTCTTGGATGTACGCGGCGGCCAGCTTGTAGTACATCTCGCCCAGATCCTCAGGCGTGAGCGCGCGGCCCGTCGACACGTCGACGATGGGCCTCGCTATCACGAACCGCTTGTATCTGCCGCTCTGCACCGAGGATATGCCGTAGGCTATGCTCAACAACGACTTGCCGGTGCCCGTAGGGCCGAAGAGCCCAACTATCTCGTTCTCCGAGTCCGACAGCGCGTTGAGAGCCCGCTCCTGCCCCACCGTCTGCGGCTTTATCTTGTCGATCACGCATTGGCGAGAGGCGCAGTTTAAAAGCTATACGGCCGCGCGCTTGGGCCGGGGCGGCATCCGCAGTCCACGCAGGCCGTCGCCCTGCCAGCAGGAGGACCGAAAAACGGAATGCTTTAAACCCAGACCCCTCAGTGTGCCATGGCCCGATATCTGGTGGGGAGGGACTTCGCCTTCCCGGAATATGTCCCCCGCTTCCCGCGGCAGTACGACTTCGACGTGGTTAAGCTCGACTTGGACGTAGAGCTAGACATCTGGAGCCGCGAGGTTAGGGGCGTCGCGAGATACAGGGTGAGGGCCAAGAGGGACCTCCGCAGGCTGGCGCTCGACGCCGCCGAGCTCGAGGTGCTGGGCGCATCGACCGGCTACTCCTACGATGGGGAGAGCATATCCCTAGATCTGAACCTCCCGGCGGGCCGCGAGGCCGAGTTCGAGGTAAGGTATAGGGCGAGGCCCCGCAAGGGCATCTACTTCGTCCTGCCCGACAGACACCACCCCTACAGAGTGCCCATGGCCTGGACGCAGGGCGAAAGCGAGGACAATAGATACTGGATCCCTCTGCCCGATACGCCAAACATCAAATTCCCCTGGAGGCTCTCCATAACGGTCCCCAAGCCCTACGTCGCGGGGAGCAACGGCGTATTGGTGGAGGTGAGGGACGGCGGCGACAAGCAGACGTTCGTCTGGGAGATGAGGCACCCCATGTCGCCCTATCTGATAGCGCTCGCCGCAGGCGACTTCGAGATAGCTCGGGACAAATGCGGCAACGTAGAGCTGGAGTACTGGCTGCCGAAGGGGCGCGCCGGGGCGGCTCAGTACAGCTTCAAGAACACCTGCAACATAATGAAGTTCTTCGAGGAGTATCTAGGGGTTCCTTACCCCTACGAGCGCTACGCGCAGGTGGTGGTCCAGGAGTTCGTCTACGGAGGGATGGAGAACACCACGTTCACGATCCTCACAGACTGGACCCTTCACGACAAGCACGCGCACTGCCCCTACGAGGACTTCCCCTGCCTCCAGGAGGACTTCTCCTCGGATCCCCTCGTGGCCCATGAGATGGCCCATCAGTGGTTCGGCGATTTGGTCACGGCGAAGGACTGGGGCCACATCTCCATAAACGAGTCGTTCGCCACGTTCATAGAGGCCCTCTGGACGGAGCGCTCTAAGGGCAGAGACGAGTACCTCTACGAGATGTACCTAAACCTCAGGGCGTACCTCAACGAGTACAGCACGCGCTACGCCAGGCCCATAGTGACCAACCTCTACGCGATACCTGAGGAGGTCTTCGACAGGCATTCCTACGAGAAGGGGTCTGTCGTCCTACATACGATAAGGAGCCTGCTGGGCGACGAGGCGTTCAGAAGGGGGCTCAAGCTCTTTCTGGAGCGCCACAGGTACAGGAACGCCGATATAGAGGATCTGAGGAAGGCCCTGGAGGAGGCCAGCGGCATGGATCTCGAGTGGCTGTGGCGGCAGTTCTTCTACTCGGCCGGCCACCCCGTCGTGAAGGCCTCCTGGAGCAAGAACAACGGAGTGAGGCTGGTGCTGGAACAAGCCCAGCCGGACGACAGCTTTCCCGTGTACACGTTGCCGCTGGAGATCGAGGTGGCCTACGAGGACGGGCGGCGGGACAAAATTTCGGTGAGCTTCTCTGAGAAGCGCCTGGAGGTGCCCCTCGGGGAGAAGGCCAGATATGCCTGTATAGACCCGGACTTCAAGCTGCTCAAGGTGGTGGAGCTCAACTTCCCAGTAGAGGCGCTCGGCGCCATGTTGGACGACGCGAATCTCTACTGCAGGTTGCAGGCCGTGGAGGCCCTGCGGAGAAACGGGAGCAACAGAGCCGTCGAGTTCCTGGCCAAGGCGCTTCGCGACAAGTTCTGGGGCGTCGCCGCCGAGGCGGCGCGCGCGCTCGGCGCCATAGGCACGGCCGACTCGGTCAAGGCGTTGATGGAGGCCTACCGCGATGTACGCCACCCGAGGGCCCGGCGCGCGGTGATGGAGGCGCTGGGCAACGCGAGGCGGCGCGAGGCCGCGGAGTTTCTGGACAGGGTGCTGCACGACGGTTCGGAGAGCTACTACGTCAGATACGAGGCGGCGAAGGCCCTGGGTAAGACCAAGTGGGAATTCGCCGAATATAGCCTCAGGAAGGCTCTAGGGTACGGCGGACATATGGACGTGGTGACCAGAGGCGCCATAGAGGGGCTCGCCGAGCTTGGGAGCGACGGAGCTCTTGAGGTGGTCCTGGCACATGCCGGCGAGGACAAGCCGACCTGGATCAGAATGACCGCAGTCCAGTCGCTCTCCAAGTTCGGCCCCAGGCCGCAGGTGCTGGAGGCGTTGCGCAGGGCGCTGCGCGACGATAACTACCGCATAAGGGCTGCCGCCGTTACGGCGGCCCTGGACCTAATGGACGCGCGGCTGATGCCCGATCTACAGGAGCGGGCTGAGAGGGACGTGGACGGAAGGATCAGGAGGATGGCCCGCGAGGCCGCTGAGAAGATCAGAAAGGCTATGGACCGCGGCGCGGAGTACCAGAGGCTGCGGGAGGAGGTGGAGAAGCTGCGCGACGAATATAGGAAGCTGCTCGACAGGTTGTCGCGCCTCGAGAGGTGAGGCCTCCTCGCGGGCGCGTTAGAGGATGAACGAGAGGTATATCGCGGCGAGGAACATGACCGCCCAGACCGCTAGATTCCACCTGAAAATCTTGGCGCCGTCGAGAGGCCCGAGCGGCAGCAGGTTGAAGAAGGCCACGAAGGAGTTGAGCCTCATTAGATATATCAGGAATTGGGCTGTCAGAAGGCCGAGTTCCACCGGCAGGGAGAGCAGGGCCAGCGATAGCAGAGCCACCGCCATGTTCGTCGCGGGCCCCGCCAGAGAGATGAGCCCGTCGTCTTCGCGCGTATAGCTGTAGCAAGATATGAGGGTGTAGCCGGATATGAACAACACAGGGCCCCTCGCGAAGATTCCGACGAGGCCGTTGACCAGCAAGGTGACCAGGAAGCCGGGCCGGTAGAGGGCAAACCTAGACCAGCAGCCCCTGCGTCTGGCGATCTGCCTGTGCGCAAGCTCGTGGGGGACTATGGCTATGGCCACCGCGGTGGTCGGCAACAGGATGCCCGCTATGGGGTTGTTGAAGTTGAGGAGGTAGGCGACCGCCACCGACGCTATGGCGAGGAGGAAGTCCACAGCCTCGCTGGATCTGTAGGGCCTATAGGGCCACCCCATGGGGGGTCCGCGCAGCCGCGTTATAAAGGTTTAGCGGAAAGCCTCGCCCTAGGGCGGGGTGCCGGTTCGTCAAAGTTTTTTGTGTGAGGTGGACACATGGGGAGCGTGAGGAGGGCTGTTGCCGTGGAGGTGGAGAGCCCGCCGCCCGAGCTTTCCGCCGTGGAGGAGGCGTACCGCCGCATCGTGGAGGAGGCCGCGGTATACGTCGCAGAGAGGGGGAGGCTGGAGAGGGAGAAGTACAGCGAGCTGTACCGCCGCTTTAGGGAGCTGTATCCTCATCTTCCCGCCCAGCTGATCCAGCAGGCCATGAACCAAGGCGTCGAGGCGGGGAGGTCGTTTCTGGAGGCGAGGAGGGACGGCCGGGTCCACAAGCCCCGCCCCGAGGTGAGGCGGGTCTCGATGAGATTCGCCAAGGACAGCTGGAGCTACCGGAAGACGGCCGCCTCAGCCGCCCCCGTCAGGCTGGCGCTGTCGCTCCCCGGCGGGAGGAGGGAGGTCTGGATAAAGCCCCACAGGAGGTTCTGGCTCTACTGGTGGAGAGTCTTGCGCAAAGAGGCCGAGCTCGCCTCCACCCTCATGCTGAAGCGGAAGAGGGACAGGTGGTATGCGATATTCACCTTCGACGTACAGCCGAGGGGGGGAGCCTCCGGCGGAAGTAGTTACCTTCGACGTAAACGAAAACACGGTCGCAGTCGCCAGGGTGAGCCTCTTGGCCACAGTAGACGCCGTGGCGCGGTGGAATAGGCAATATCTAGATCCAGCTATATACTCCATAAGGACGGACTTCGGCCGCCTCGCGAAGAGGTACGAGGCGGTTAGAGGCAGAAAGCTGGAGGAGCTGAAGCGGAAATACCCATACGCCGGGAGAGACGACGAAGAGAAAGTACAGAACGTGACGGACACCAGGGAGTTTAGAAAATTCGCGAAGAGACTCCGCGAGAGGAGGCGGAAGGAAGGCCGGGTAAGGCATATCGCCCGTGAGATGACGAAGAGCCCAGCCGTGATTATTACCGAGGAGCTGGGCAAGAACCCGCAAGAGGGGATGATCGGCGTTGAGGAGAAGAAGGTGAAGAAAAGAGAGCTGAGACACCGCGTCAAGCAGACGCCGTTTAAGAAGTTGCTCAAGACAATAGAGGACAAGGCGAGGGAGACTGACTCTGTAGTAGTTTACGTCTCGCCGTATCGCAACAGCCGGGTGGCCCCATCCACTTCGCGCCCCTGAGGGACAACGGCGATTGGCACATACTGCACTGTCCCCACGGCCACGCCGTGGATAGAGACGCGGCGGCGGTGTTGAACATGCTGTGGAAGGCCACGCCGGAGGGCGCCGTGAAGGGCGTCTGGTGGGACGTGAAGGAGGTAGGGAAGAGGCTGAAGAGGGAGGTCGTGCCGAAGGAGGCCGTGAGGAGGGCGAATCCCATCATTCCGCGGCCAGTTGCGTACGCCGTCTGGACCTCGCTCAAGGCCCTCCAGGCCGGCGACAAATGGCCCGCGGTGCTGGCCCGGGCCGCTCCCATGACCCCCGCCGGAGGGGCCTATGAAGGCGGGGCGAGGGCGCCTGTGAACCGCCCAGGGGGAACCCTTTAGGGCGGGGAGGAGGTCAGCTCTTTAAAAGTTCCGCCGCGCCCATTCGGGACATTAATATACCCCTGCAGTATGGGGCATGCCGGTATATCTGATAGACCATCCCTATGCCCAACACGTCCTCACCAAGCTGCGCGACAGATCCACCGCCAGCCTCGAGTTCCGCAAGGGGCTTGTGAGGCTCGGCCGCATAATGGGCTACGAGGTGGCCAGGAGATTTCCCAAGAGGGAGGTGGCGGTCAGGACGCCGCTCGGGGAGGCTAGGGGCATCGTCCTCGAGGATCTGGACAGGGTGGTCATAATCGAGGTGTTGAGGGCGGCCATGCCGCTCGTCGAGGGCCTCCTCAAGGCCTTCCCGGAGGCCAGGATAGGCGTTATTGCGGCCAGGAGGAGGGAGGAGGGAGGGACCGTGAGCGTCGACGTGTACTACGTCAGGATTCCCGACGTTGAGGGCTCCGTGGTCCTCATAGCCGACCCCATGCTGGCCACCGGGGTCACCATGGCCTCCGCTATACGGGAGGTGCTGAAGAGGGGCACGCCGAAGAGGTTGCTGGTGGCCTCGGTGATAGCCACGCCGGTGGGCGTAGAGCGCGTGCTGGCCGCATACCCCCACGCGGAGATATACGCAGTAGCCATAGACGAATTTCTCGACAAAAACGGGTTCATAGTGCCGGGGCTCGGCGACGCGGGCGACAGGGCGTTCGGCTGACTTCAGGCGGGACTGCATCCTAGCGCGCCGAGCGCGTCGAGATCGCTGTACGTCCCGGCGCGCGTCGGCAAGGACCACCAGTTGGCCAGGGTAGCCCACTGGGGTACGGGATATGTTATATCCGAATTTGTGGACGCCGAGAAGTCGATCGCCGGTATCACCTTGGCCGGGTCCCAGGGATAGACAGAAAGCCTCTCGGCAACGCTCCACGGTATATACAGCGACTTGCCCGGACAGAAATACTGGCGTACCCATGTCCCATTTCTATTTAGATATATATAGAATCCGTCTATGTATTTAGTGAAATTATTATCTACATATATATAGATACCTGAACTGTTAATAAGGATATATGGCTTTATATATACATATGATATAGATCCGTGCATCAGCTCGACGGACCCTAGGCCTACGTCGAAGCCGGCGTACGGCTCCAGATCCCCCTGCACGGCCGCTCGACCCGCCGAGCAGTCGGCCCTCCAGTAGACGTAACGGCCCTGCGAGATGTCCAGCGGGAGCCAGCCCAGCGGGGCGCAACCTGAGGGAAACCAGCCGGCCAGAGAGGGGGGATACGGCGTGGTGCCGTTTACCGCCAGGCAGAAGAACGCGGCCATGATCTCGCTAGGGCGCAGTATGCGCGCCATGTCGTCAGACACCGTGTAGTTCATCGCCAGCGCGGTCGTGTAGTAGTAGCCGTAGCTCGCCGTGTTGCCTACGGCGAATTCTATCCAGAAGAACCCGCTGGAGGTAGGCGACAGGAGCCAGCCCGGCGGCGTCGGGGCCAGCCCGCAGCCGGACGCGTTGGGGAGCGGCATCGCCGAGCCGGGCACTATTAGGTATGGCCTGTAGGGCTCCAGCACGAACGTTCCCAGCGAGATGTTGTACGTCCCTTCGGCCGGCCAGGTCGATCCGGCCCAAGACCCGTTGGCGTACCGCGCGCCGCTTGCGTTCACGTAGATGGACATGCTGACCGGAGATCTGCCCAGCCACATGACGGCCAGGCCGTAGGCCGCTCCCCTCAGCACGGCGTTGCCCGCGAATTCGCCGTTCCACCAGGCCTCTCGTGGATCTGCGCAGAGGAGCGAGCGGCACGGGACCAGGGGGACCAGCGACCACAGGACGACTCCGGCGGGCTGGCCGTTGCCGCCCCTGACGGCGCTCGCCACGTAGGGCGCGGCGCTCTGCGCCTCGATCTGCCACGGCCGCGGCACGACGACGTAGACGTCGGCCGGGTAGGCCGGCCCGCCGGGAGGGGGCGAGACGAAAACGGCGTCTTGGGACGCTCCCGCGAGGCCTGTCACGGGGTCCACCGCCGGGCCCTTGGACTGGTAGTAGCCGCCGAGCAGGGTGGCCCAGACGTAGCTGGGCGATGCCGAGTAGGACCAGCGCGATAGAAGCATGGCCAGGCCGTAGGTGGTCCGATCAGGTGGAGCTGGGTAGGACCACGGGATTAGCCGCGACGTGGCTCCGTAGCCGCCTATCTCGGTGAGTATGACGCCTCCGAGGCGCCCGTCCCAGGCCACGTTGCCGCCTAGAGGGCTCGCTACAATGTAGCCGGAAGCTCCGCCATAGCCTCTGGGGAAATAGCCTATATAGCGGCCTCCGAAGATGAGATATCCCAGCAACGAGGCGTAGAGGTCTGAGACGCCTCCGGCGGGCATGTAGACGTCCGCCGACCCTCCCTCTATCCAGATCTCGGCGGAGCCGAGGCGTAGGTACGGTTCCCAGAGGGCGTCGCCAGGCCACTCGATATATGTATAGAGGTTGTAGTAGTTCCAGCCGCCCGAGCCGTAGGCCAGAGGCGACAGCGCGAATGGACCCAGCGAGGGAAGCTCACCCGGGTATACAGACGCCAGCAGATGGCTGACCGCCGCGGCGAAGTTGGGCCACTGCGCCGTGTAGGTGCTCGCCAGGACTCTATAGGTTGGGTCGAGGAGGGCCACCAGCCCCTCAGCCGTCTGGTTCAACAGGATGTAGCTGGTGGGGAGCGCCACCACCCCCGGCGCCTTCGGGGATTCCACCTCCAACGGCGCTGTCCAGAGCTCCGGCACGAACCAAGCCTCTAGGCTTATGGAGCCGGGGAGCTGCCCGTTGAGCGGAAGGAGGCCCGAGAGGCGGCCGTAGGACCCCTGCGGGCTCCAGTTGAAGCTGCCCGGCGAATACCTCGCCTTGAACGGATTGACTTGCGGCAACCCCTGGGCCGTGTCGCCCAGGACCAATGAGGTGGAGTTGACCACGGCGGTTATCCCGAGCGTGCCTCTGTTCGTCTGACCGGCGGAAAGCCCGCTCAAAACGTCGGGCTCCTCCACCGCCACCGCGATCTCCACATAGTCGCTCAGATCGGGCCCGACGTACCAGTTGGTTGGTAGCGATGTATACGGCGCAGGGAGGTAGAGAGTCTGCGCGTAGCTCCAGACGAGCCCGGGTATAGCCCCTCCCGCCTTATCGCTATACGTCGATAGAGAGGTTTCGGTCACATTGGCTATAGTGCCTCTTTCTATATTACCCGAACAATTATATACAACATAATATATATTATATTTATATGTATAATATTGTATAAATATTGATACATTGAATTTCCCATCTGTCGGAGTTGGGGCGCCCGCCAGGAATATGGATCCCCTAGTGAGGCCGTAGGCGGCGAAGCCTCCGGAGGTCGCCGTATATGCCGTATTGCCCGTCACGTAGACCACAGGCGCCGACAGGGCCCTAGGTATGCCCAGGAAATTCAGCTTTAGGTTTACGGACAGGGGGATCTCGGGGGGCGACATGCCGCTGGAGATCAGGGTGGAGTTGATCGCCTGGCACGTCGGGGCCTGGACGGCCGCCTCGGCCAGCACGGCCGCCGCCAGTATTAGGACCAGCCACCTCATGGATTACTACAAGTTATCACCAGCGACACCGGGAAATCCACGACCTCCAAGCGTGGACCTTTAGACACGGCGAGGAGATATTCCCGTTGCGGCATCAGATAGCCGCTGTTGCTTCCCAGGACGGCTGTCTCGGCCGCGCTGGCGTTTACATATAGCTCCGGCATGTAGTCAAGCGTAGACGACAGAGCTATGTAGTACGCCCTCGCCACGCCGCCGTTGGGCGCCACGACGGCGGTGCAGTTAATCAAGGCCAGATATAGGGTGTAGTTTATAGGCCCCCACGATCTGGACAGCCGCGCCGCCACGAGGCCTCCCCGGTAATATATCAGCACCGATCTATTTACGCCCGAGGTGGAGAGGACGGAGCCGTTGCAATATATGGAGGGCCCGGCCGTTGCGTAGGTGACGCAGTGGATCTGGGAGGCGGCGAGGGACTCGAGCTTCAGCCTGTAGAGCGTCTGGGGGAGGTCTATCTGGTCGTAGCGCGGGTGGGAGGCGTATAGAACGGCCATCGCCCAGGCCACGACGGCTAGGGCGACCAGGGCGTATGCGAGGGACCACTGGCCCCTCATCGCCCCACGCATTCGGCGTACGCGACTCCGTCCACGACCTCGACGCGCATCAGGTAAGGACATGGGAGCTCCTCTCCGGGGCTCAGGGGACGTCCGCCGGGCCCGTAGGCCCATGCGTACTGGGCCAACACCGACGAGTTCGCGAGCGCTGGCCCTCGGACCAAATACGCCGAGCCGTCCGTCTGGACCAAGGCCGCAGGTCCCCTTATGTAGAAGACGCAGTCGGAGCAACTGGGGGCGCTGCTCTGAACGCCTAGATGCATCAAAAAGGCGCCGACCATCATCGCGGCCACCGCCAACGAGACTGCGGCTGACACAATGTATAGATCCATCACCCTCCCGAGGCCGCCGCGTAGCTGTATACGCGCCAGTTGGCCGCGCATCCGCCGTTCGCGACGCCCACGACGGTTATGTAATTGCCCGCAGGAGGCCTGGCTAGGCCGTAATCGGTCAAGTTATAGACGTAGACTTCGCTGAATGCGCCAGGCACTATCCACTCGGCCAACAACGTGTTGCTGGAGGAGTTGTACAAGAGGTACGCGGTCCAGATGTCGGCGGGCCACGACTTGGATACGTCGAAGCCGGTCGGCCGCACGAGGCCTCTGCCGCTGGACGAGTTGATTACCGCGAATTCGAAGGATCCGTCCTCGAGCCCGTAGTCGTAGGGGTTTAACTGCAGGAAGATCTGGGGGGAACTTCCGGCGGGCACGTAGTCGGCACCGCCGAACGGAAGAACGCCCAGCCCCTCGTCGGACGGCGCCACCAACGCGCGGGCGTTGGAAGGCGCAAAGAGAGAGATGTAGAGCCCGTCGGCCAGGCACGTAGAGTTTGTGTAGCCCCACTTGACCTCGACGGCCAGATATCCGCGGCCCGGCCAGTACGTCGAGATAGATGTGAAGTTGTATGTATTGCCGGCCAGCCCTATGGACGGCGTCCGGCTCGGGCTGTATATATTCCCCGCGGGCAGTTGCCCCGAGTAGCCGTTAGCCCGCGCGGTCGGGACGACGCCCCTAGCCACGCTCACGACGCCCCCCGCGCCGATGCCCACCAGATCGAAGCCGTAACTGCCGGCGGCCGGATACCACATCTGGAAGGCGCATGTGGCCCCCTGGCCTGAATACAGAGGCCTCTCGAACAGCGCCGAGGCTGCTGTAATCTGCGTCTGCGGGCCCAGACAGTATATGGGCTTGGCATACCACGACGACCCATCAGGCGCGGTGTAGATTAACGCAACTCCTCTAAGAGAGCCGCGCAGTACTGTTATCGACGCGATGAGCACGCCGTTCTGCTCGGTTACCGACGCCGAGGCGCTCGGAAAATCTGCGGAGAGGGCGCCCATGTATATCAGAGCTACGGCCAGGATAGCTGCGGCGGCTATCGCCGCGGCCACTATTATGGGAGTTGCCACTTGCCCCTTCATGGAATACATCTAGCCAGTAGAACTCTCCCCATGGACAGCGCGGCGCCCCACGTGGCGCAGTGGCCCGTGCCGTTCCACGGCGGCGGACACCAGAGGCCTGTGTAGGGATCCGCGCCGATCCTCAGCGGGTTCGAGCTGGACAGAGGTCTTCCGTTGAGCGGAAAGGAGGCGTTGTAGGCGCAGGCGTATCCGCCCGGCCATAGGTAGAACGTGGCCACCCACGTGCCGTTGATACCCACGGCGACCTCCGCCAGCTCGTACGACGGCGTCCCCGCGTCGACCGCCAAAAAGCCTCCGTTGAGGTAGAACACGTGTATCCACCTCGCGGGTCCGCCCTGCGGCGGCGATAGAGGCGCCGTATAGCCGCCGCGCAGCAAAGACGATAGCTTAAGCGTTGCGAACAGCACCAGGACGGCTACCGAGAGAAAGAACACCGAGGCGGCTACGGGCGAGGCGACCTGGCCCCTCATCTCTTCGGCAAGACGTAGAGCCTTCCATCGGGCGTGGTGCCGACCACCACGACCCCCGGCATGCCGCCTAGAGCCGGCCTCCCCCCGACGTAGTAGATCCTTTGCGACGGCACGAACAGGCCGCAACCCAGGTAGCAGCCCGACCCGTTGCACGAGATCTCGCCGAACGCCGACACGACGATGGCGGATCCGTTGTGGCTCAACGCAAGTCTCGCGGCTTCGCATAGATCCCACGATGTCGAATGGAGAAGGGCTGTGTACGTCGTCAGCACGGCCAGGGAGGCGGCGGCCAATATCGCCGCCAGCTCCACGAGTTCCTCCATGGATTATCTACAGGTCAGATTCAGCACAGACGTGGACAGGCCGTAGCTGTCCGACTTAGATACCTCAACCCAGCTGCCGTTCACGTAGAGCCAACAGGTCATGCCGGACAGCAGAGGCCTCAACGCGCCGACATCGCCGCGGAGAGTTAGGTTGTAGTACTGAGGCCAGTACCTGTAGATGGCCGACAGCGATGGCGACGACAGCTCCATCGGCTGTACTAAAGCCAAGACGGCTAGCGCCAACGCCATTATTACCACTATGGCCAGTACGTCGATATCCATGGCCTCCCCCCAACACCCACTCTTCTCATGGAAATCTACGCAAAATGCTACAGGGATCCGCTGAGGCGAGGGCTCGGCTTAATGCTACGCAAGCCTAGGCCGGTCTTCCTGGCCGGAGTCAACTCGGTCCATACGTGGTTCATGCTGGGGCCTATATGGGCCGTGTTCCTAGACGGAGAATCGAGGGTGATCGACGTGGCCTATCTGAGGCCCTGGAGGCTCCACAGCGCGCGGGGGGCTACGGGCGTTCTCGAGCTACCAGGAGGGGAGAAGCCGCCTAAAAAAGGGGACGTTTTGGAGGTCGTCTGCGTCTAGGTCGCGCCGGCTGTGAAGACGCCGCGGGCCAGCTGGATGGTCCTGCCGCTCGAGTCTACGCCGTATATCACATAGCTGTACTGCGTGCCGTACATCAAGTTGCTGAGACCGAAGTAGCATACGGCGGACTGGCCCGTGTATAGCTGCAGGTTGTTAGAGCTACTGCTGGCGAAGCCGTTTGTGCCGTTATAGTAGCAAGTACCGTTGATGGGCGAGCCCGGCGTCTCGCCTTGTTGCCAGTACTGCAGATAGAGCGCGTTGAGCCTTCCGTTAAGCACTTGGACCTCCACAGTCATGATCCTACTGCCGACAGTCGCTATCACCTGCGCCCTGGTGTTGGCCGAGGCCGACTGGCCCATGCGCATCATGGCCAGCGCTATTATGGCGGCGACTGCCACAACCACTGCTATTATTATCAACGCGTCTATACCCCCGGCCTGTCCCTTCAGCCTCATGGAAAACTAAAATGCGAAAATTGCCCCTCGGAGATCTCTTCAGCCTTTAGATAGAGAAAAATTAATATTAAAATATACTACATCTATTAGGAGCAATTTATTAAAATAATAGTAATCGATATAGGCGTATTATCTAAATTAACAGCTCTTTCGGAGAGGCGGTAGCCGCCTGGACACATGGGGTAGAGGTAATAAAGCGTGGCGTTGCTGAAATAAGGCGCCACGACCGCCGCCCCTCCTACGTACATGGTGCTGTTAACGGCCGTGTAGTAGACGCCGTAGATCGGCGACGCGTTGGCCCCAAACGACACGGCGTAGAGCCAGCCGACCGGCGGTATGCAACTGCCGCACAACCTAGGGGAGGGGCCGGGCATCAGCACGTAGCGCCCTCCCGACAGCTCGTAGTGCACCTTCACCGCGTATATGGGTATGTAGTCCGGCGCCGCGACGGGCTTCAGCGCCTTGATCGCCTCGGCGACCTCGGCCGGAGGATATGCCGCCCTCAAGCCGGCCGTCGCCCTATATACGGCGAGGGCAACTACGGCGGCCGCCGCCAGCAACGCGGCCGTTATCACCATCTCCCTTATGGCTAGAGAGCCCTTCATGCCCAGAGCGACCACAGCGCAGTGGCCAGGTAGAAGAAGGACGTGCCGGCTACGCCCCCCGCCAGAAGGCCGGCCCAGACGCCCCTTGAGGGGAGCAACATGACGGCTAGGAAGCCGGCCACCATCGCCGAAAGCAGCTGCGCCGTTGCGTACCCCACCTCGTCGGGAGGTAGGGGAAATATGAGGGCTTGCCCCGTCGACGGAACCGCCTGGAGGGCCGTGACCGACACCGCGAGCGAATACGTCAATATGAGCGACGCCGCGAGGTATATCGCTATGAACATGGCCGTAAGGGCGGTCACCCGCTTCAGCCCCCTCTCCCTCTCGTCTAGGATCGTCTGGATGTAGTCTATGGCCTCCAGGCTCGGGCCCGCCCAGCTCACGGCATTGAACATGGCCTTGGCGAGCGAGAACATGAGGGACGGTATTTCGTAGAAATACGCTATCATCCACGCGACCTTGTAGGTAGCCGAGACCTCCCTCAGCGCGAGGTCGGCCGGCACCCCCTGCGATATGCGGGACGCGAAGTCTCTCAACATGGCGGGGATCTCCGAGGCCAGTCTGAACCACCCCAGGCGCTTGGTGGCGAGGAGCCAGATCGCCAGAGCTGCGCCGGCCGCGGCGGCGCCCAGCGAGACCGGGAGAGCCCACGCGATGGACAGATAGAGCGATGCGCCTCCCGCCGCGGTTGCTAGCAATATGGAGCGTCCGTAGGTCCTGATCGGAGAGAGGTCCCTCGGCATAGACCTATATATGAGGAAACCCGTCATGGACGAGAAGACGCCCGCTATGCCCAACAACGAGAGGAGGTCCAGGGGCAGCAGGCCGTAGGCGTAGAGGAATAGCAACAACAGCGGCGCGAACATCAGGCTGGACATCGAGGAGAACAGACCCACGAAGTGCTGCATCGTGGCCTCCACGCGGCCTAGCGCGATGGACTTGACGGACTGCAGGAAGGATTGGACCAACACCCCGCGGGGAACGCCGGCCTCCTCCTGGGACACTGCGAAGCCGTACTGCCTCACCACGGCGAGTCTGTCCGACGAGAGGACTGAGGCGGGGTTCGGAGTGAGGCTGGCCATCAAAAGCTCGCGCGAATATCTCCTGTCTAGATCTTCCACCTCCGCCGCCGTGCGCCTCAGCGCCTCCGTAGAGGACATATGGGATAGGTAAGTGGCGAATACAGGCGCTATGTATATGTAGAACTCCTCCCTGTTCATCTGCGCCTCAGTAGTTGCAACACGCTCCTCTTTACGCCGTTCTCCTCAACCACGAAGTATTCAGGCGCCTCCAGCACCTTCAGGAGGTTGCCCAAGATATGGCTCCTCTTGACTGAGTTATTCGCCGCCACAGGCAACTCCTCGATTATCTGGGACGGCGACAGTCCGGCTCTGCGCCTCTTGATTATGTAATCCACAACGGTGGACAGCGAGAAGCCCTTGTCCAACACCTCCTTCACGACCAGCCAGTCGGACGGCAACAACGCGATACCCTCCCTTTCCAGCCTCCTGGCCGCCGCCACCAGCCTGGAGGGCTTGACCCCTACGGCCTTCGCCGTGTCGCACAGCTCCTCGGCGGCCTCCCTCGTGTATCCCTCCCTGATCAGCTTCTCGCAGTCCTTCATCTCCCGCATCTCTCCAACAGCGAGAGGGCAAGCCGCGCAATCGCCCCCGCGTCGCCCTCCGACTTGGCGGCCTCCCTCAACACTGCCTTGAGCAGTTCGCCGTCCATTCTGTCCACTATCTCCTTCGGCGCCTTCTGCAGCGATCTGAGGAGCGAGAGGGCCCAGTCCTCCTCGCGCTCGGCCGGCCCGACGGCGTCTAGCGTCTCGGCGAAGCCTATGTCGAGGCTCTCGCCGTTGCCGCCACCCCTAAACTTTAGTCTCATGGAAGTATCTCTCCTCCAGCTGGTAGCCGTGCTTGACCGCATCGTCTATGACTGAGATCTTCCTACGGGAGAAGAGCTTCAGCAGGGCCTCGCGCGCCTCCAGAGGCTCCAGCTCCTTCGACGCAATTGCCTTGAGCAGGCCTGCTCTGATCTTCACCTCGTCGAGGACGTCTGTGTCGTAGGCGGACTTGGTATAGTCGTCGAGAAGCGCCAGCACGTCGGCGACGGACGCCTCGGCCACCTCTCCGCCCGCCGCCGTTAGCGCTCTCCACTCCTTCAAGTATCTCTTGCCCCCGGAGACGCCCAATTGCAGTATCATGGTGTTCGCCAGAGCCTCGACGGGAGCTCCCGACCTCTTTATGCGTAGAAGGGCGTCGTGTATGGTATCCGCGTGCATGGTCGTCAACCCGCCGTGGCCCGTCAACTTGTAGGAAACCAGGACATTTAGCTCCTGGCTGGTCCTCGCCTCAGCCAACGCGACGACTGTCGACATGGTGCCGTACCTGAGGGCTTGATCCAAGGCGTCCATCAGCCTAGACTCCGAGGGCACAGATATGTGGAGAATCTGGCCCTCCAGAGGCGCCCAGATCTCCCTCGCACCGCGCTCCACGACGACCACCTGCATCCACGGCGGGATGAAGTAGAGCAGGAGGTTCAGCTGGGTGGTCTTACCGGTGCCCATGGCGCCTGAGAAGATCACAGTCCATCTGGCCTCCGCAGCTACAGTGGCCAGCGCGAAGACCTCAAGCGCCGAGAGGTCCCGCTCCGGCGGCCGCGTCTCCCGCCCTCCAGGTCGGTCGGGGGCCTCGTACACCCTCAGGAGGCTTCTCGACGGCCGCGGCGGCTCGCTCATCTTCCTTATGTTTACGTTGAACTCGAGCAGATCTGCGGCTATCCTCAGCCTATACACGGAGTCCTCCTTGGTCTGGAAGGGACGCTCCAAGGTGAGGCTAGGCACGAGCTTCTTGGCCACTATGGGCATGAAGGCCTCGGGTATCACCACGTTGGTGGGCATCCGCGCCTCATTACGCACAGCAACGGCGCGGCGGTACCGCCCGAACTCCACAGCCTCCGAATATATCTTGTCCAGAAGCTCCACAGGGTCGCGCGGCAGCTCGCTCCACCTGCCTGGAGGCGCCAACGGCTGCGGTATGGCTATTTCGGTGAGTAGGTCGTCCCTCATGGGGACCTCGAGGACCCCATAGCCTCCGAACTCGCCGCGGCCGCTCCAGCGGTCCAGGAAATAATACACGAGCTCCCTATGCTCCCTATAGGCGCGTAGGGCATTTCTGTACCAACGCCAGCCCGCCACGCCGCGTCCCGGCGCCAGCGCCGACAGGGAGCTCCTCATGGCCCTATCGTATTCGCTATAATCGGGAGGCACGGCGCCGCGGAGGGCCGTCAGGGCGAGGGCTCTCTCCAGCACTTCGGGCAGCTGGGGGTCCATCACGACGTACTCCCCATCGTCGGTTATGCATATGTCGGTGGCGTAGTTGCGGTAGACCATCACGCCCTTTCTGAACAGAATACATCGATCGAGCAACGACTTGTCTGTCTTGGCCAGCAGAGCGCCGGCGAGAGACATCCGCTATTTCTCCTTAATCCATCTAACCAACGTCGAAATAGCCTCCTTATTCCGCCGATCTCCCAAAACCGCCCTGTGGATCCTCTCGGCGGAGTAGTCCGAGGGCATCTTCACCCTCGTCAGAAACGCGTTGACCATCCTTATCCCAGGCGCCTTCTCATCTCCCTTCTCCAGCATGTTGGCCACTATGAGCGAGGCGTAGCGCATATATCTCCCATAGATCTGCATCTTGACGTCGGCGATTCTCGTCACCAGACGCCTGTCCGCCACGAAGTACATCAACGCTTTCAGCTTCCTCTGCAGAGCCTCTATCCACGTCAGTTGCAACGCCTTGGGCGTATCCACGATTACCGTGTCCACAGGCAGGCGCTCCTCGGCCACGGCGTCGGGAAGCGCCGAGAGCGTCTCGTAGACCGCCTCGAAGAGCTCGGCGTCGCCTATCTTGCCCGATTGGTAGAGCATGGCGGCCTCGTAGCCGGGCACCACATAGAGGTTGGGCCTTACCTTATGGAGATAGACGTCCTTGCCGTAACGGCCGGCGAGCCATCCAGGCCTCTTCGGGACGCCGAATATGGAGGACAGATCGGCCTTCTCCCAGTCCGCGTCTACCACTAAGACCCTCTCCTTCTCGAAGGCGGTGGCAAGCGCCAGGGTGGTCTTGCCTACGCCGCCGTCGACGGAGAAGAATACGGCGAATTTAGTCCTCATGGAATAATCTATCGAGCGCGTTGGCTCTGTAGGCCGCCATATAGGTCTCGGCAAACTCGACGAGCTTGTCGGCGGCAATAGCCAGCGCATCGGCTTTCGCCGACACTATTATCTTGGATCTGCGCCACGATGCGCGGGCGACCACCAGAGGAGTTCTCGACACCAACACCTGGACGTCCTCGTCGAGGGGATCCACAGCGTATTTGTATCGCCCATCGGCGATGTAGTCCAGAACCACCTTACGTATCCGCAGAGGCTTCCCCCTATATTTCACCTCGGCCCTGTACCTCTCCTCGTCTATCTGCGTCAGCAACACCTCGAAGTCGCCCCGCCTATACCTCATAGCGGTTAAGCAAGTCGAGCAATTCCCTCCTGAACTCGGGGATAGACAGCCCCCTTATGACGCGCAGGACTATGGCCCTATCCTCCTCGCCTAGATCAGCCAGGCCGTCTCTGCGCCGCGCCCTCGGCGCGGTCCTCCTCTTGAGGTCCAGCGCCAACACGTCTAGGTCCAGCCGGTCGCCGCGGTCCTCGCAGAGCCCGCAGAAGCACCTTATAGATCGCGGCGAGGGGCTCGAGGCGGCCACCGCCAGATATTTCGACACGGCCGACCTTATGGCGCGCGCCAGCGGCACGTCGTCTTCCTCCAACGCCGCCAGCTCGGGGCAGACGTACTCCCTGAGGAAAGCCTCAGCCACGTTTATGCCGAGATCGCTGAGCACCAACGCCACGGCTGTAAACGGATATTGGGGCTCTCCGACGACCTCAATATACAAGGCCTTGAGACCCGGCATCAGGTCGGCCAGAGACTTGTGGAGCCTCGGCGACAGGAGGTAGCGGGCTTTCCCCTTGCTGAAGGAGAACAGAGGCAGGGGGCTTATCCCCCCATATATGGACGACGAGAGATACAGCAGCTTGTCCTCAACCGCAGTCGGCACCACCTCGGGGTACGGATCTATCACCAAGACCCTCTCCCCGCCCACGAGGCCCGCAAGCGCGTCGACGTCGATGAGGTCGACCTTCACCTCCATACCTCCGCTACGGCCGACAGAAGCTTGCATTGAGACAGTATGTCGACCTCGACCCTCGCCATGAAGGGCTTCCACGCCAAGTCGCGGAGCTCGTGGCTCTGCGTAGTGTCGGCGAGGGAGAGCCAATCGCTTGAATAGGGGCCCTCCAGCCTCATGCCGTACCGCATATAGGCGGCCAGATTCCTCGCCGCGGTCCTTATGGCGCGCGCCCTCAGCCGCTCGTCGTAGACAAGCCTGTAGACGAACTCAGCCCCCCACTCGGCCACAAATCTCGCGCAACCGCTGTACTTTATGGACTCTATCCTCGTAGCCCCTCTGGGCGAGCAAGGCGCCCTGACGGCCGCAGGCGCCTCCAGCGCCTCGCGCGCCCCATCCAGCAGCTTCACGAAGGCCCGGCACGCGCGCCTTCTGAGATCCGGGCCGGGTACGTCGGACAGAGCCCTTAGCACCCAACTGTTGGCTATCTTGAGGAACGCGTTGAGGGCATACGGCTCTCTGTCCACGGCGAGGAGGGCGTGGACCGCGTCGGCCATCCGGTATATGGATATATGCTCCATCACGCAGGGATGAGCCCAATAAAAACACCTTATAGTCGGCGCGTCGGTTCTATATCCGATTGGCCGATTCGAAGTGCCAATTTTTCGGCGTCCTCGTTTTGAATCGGCTCGCAAAGATTTTCGGTTCAACATAAGGAAGGTCGAGAGATAGGACATGGGAAAAGTCTACAGAACGCTGTTGTTGAAATATAATCTGCTACGGCTCCCGCCGGAGGAGGGCGAAAAGATCCCGGCGCTCATCCGGGTACAAGAGGAATTTCGGAAATGGGCCGCCGAATGGGCCAAAAGCGGGGGCAAAGAGCCCCCGCCGGAACGCAATCCGTTGAAATATTTCGCTATAGAGTTCCTCCATGCCAACAAGATGTTGAATTGGCTCCGGGAAATTAAGAAAAACGGCATAGAGGTGAGGGCGGTGAGGCCTCCGCTGATCTTCGACGCCCAGTTGCGGTTGGGCGGTGAGAGAGATATGAGCAGAGGCGTCCTTGTAGACCTCCCGAGGAGGGAGGTGAGAATTAGGAAGTGGGGCGGCGGGACGATCACGCTCAGCGATAAGGCCATAGAGTGGATGTTGGCGAGGGCGAGGGAGGGCGGCAAGTTGGTACTTGCCGCTGTCTGGGTCGGGAGGAGCAGAAGAAGTCACGCCGTGAAACTGTACGTGGCCCTTGTGTTCCGACGCGAAGTTACACCAACAGAGGTCAAGAGGCTTTTGGTAATTGATCTCAACGCCCTCCACAACGGCCTCGCGTGGGCCGTGGTGGAGGGAGAAAGGTTGGTGGAGAAAGGCGTTATGAGGCCACATGTTGCAAAGATTTTGCATATGCAGAAGATCGTGTCCAAGTTGGATAGATTATGCGCCGAGAGGGGCGAGGCATGCGGCGAGGCCATGGCCGCGAAGAGCCGCATCTGGCGTTTGATGACGTCGTGGGAGGACGAGGCGGCGAAGAAAATTGTGCGTTTAGCGCTACAATATAAAGCAATGGTTATCGTGGACGTGCCCGACCATAATTCGATCAAAGCATTGAAAGAGGGCGGCTACGCCTCTGAGAGGAAAACGTTTCTAAACTTCGGCCGCCTCCGTCGGCGCCTCCAAGGCCTCGCGGAGTGGTACGGCGTGCCGTACCGCGAGGAGAGGCTGTATTCGACTGTTTGCCCCCGCTGTGGGAGAAAGATGGAGGAGCTGCCGAACCGCCGCGTGAGGCGCGCCTGCGGCTTCGAGGCCCACCGCGACGAAGTGCCAGCGCTGTGGGCCATGAGGAGGTTCCCCGAACTCATCTCTTTTTCTTCCTCCTCCGCCGTCCTCTTACGGTGGGTCGTTGAAAGGAAGAGGGGAAAAAGGGGGTGGTCATTCGCCGAGCCACATCGTGAAGAACGGCTCCCACACGCCGCGCTTAGCGTACTTCTCCACGAGCCTCTCCGCCTCTCTCCTTGACCACCGTTTCTTCCAGCTCCTCGCTACGGCCTTCACCTCCACGGCCACCCCGTCCTCCAGCAGAAGCGCCCTGGCTATTGAGACGTGGAGCTCGCCGAACCTCGCGGCGGCCCACGCCAAGAACAACGCCGGATCGGCCGTGGCGTAGACGGGGCGGCCGCCCTCTCCCTCCTCCTCGTGAACCTCCCAGCCGAGCTGGAACAATTCAAGCTTTTCATGTGGAAGCTTCATCACGTCTGGGAAATAAACTATGTCTTCTATGTCTTCTATCACGACGTGGGGCTCCTCGCCCACGTGCATCCACGCCCCGTCTGGGGCGTAGAGCCTTCCTCCCTCCAGCTTGTAGTTATTGTTGTTAATTGCGTCGTATATAGACGTCAGCTTTGTCCTGGTGTACTCATGAGCCCTTTGTAGGAGGCCTTTCATTACTTCGCCGAAGCCTAGGAGCGCCCTCCTCTCCTCTTCTGTGAGCGGAAACGCCTCGGCGATCCTCCGTGCCTCGTACTCGATGTAGACTTCCCATGCGGGGAAGACCCAGTCCACTGGCCCGCGGAGCCCGCCGCTCTCGACGCGGGCATTAACCTCGTCGATATTAGGATCGTTTTTCCCCATGTCCACATTCAGGGTAATCGTTTTATCGATCCAACACTCAGTTGACTTGTGCGGCGGTCTGGCAGGGTTTCGAATTCGCCGTTGAGCCGGCCCCCGCGCGGCGTCCTGCGCCTCCGCGCATACCGCCAAGTTGAGTTGCCTCTCGGTGGACTGCGTTTACAGGGAGTTTTGTGAAAAGCCTTGACAGGGGGCTAGCCCCCTGTTAGGTTTTTCATGGACACTCCCTGTAAGCGTCGGCGGATCCGCCGAGAGGTGGTTCAACTTATCAACGCGCCGCGGAACGTATATGGAGGACGCGTTCGGGCGGTGTTACGTCGCATGCATGAACCGCTGCGTGGACGATTGTCGCAGGAACCCCGCGGCGTACATGCCCTGGCGCCCCGGGGGCTGCACCACGGAGTGCGACGAGCTCTGCTTCGCTGAATGCAGGCCCGCCGAAATCGACATGGAGCCAGTGAAGTGGGAATAACCCCTCCCTATTTTTACCTCTCCGATCATCCGCTCCTTTCCGCACGGCAGACGCCGGCCCTATGTGGAATCGATGCGGCGGAGGGGCGCCATGATTCGGAATTAGCGGAAGACTAAACGCGAGGAGGGAGAGGGGGCGCCGGAGCCGCGATGCCGGCGGGAGGCGCAAGTGGAACCGAGGCGGCTGAGGAGGGATGTACAAGTGGAACCGACACGCCGAGAGGGGGTGTCGGCGGTGAAGGCAAATATGGAACCGACGCGCCGAGCATACAAACGGCGGCAGAGACAAGTGGAACCAATGCGCCGATGGGAGGAACGGCGAAGGACGCAAGTGGAACCGACGCGACGAACGTCCGGACGGCGCGACGGATCATCTTATGGAGGGACGCGATTTATTACCATGGAGACGTGCTCCCACGGGCCCGAGGGGCAGGGCCCGGATCGGCCGTCCGCCATACGGGCCGGGGCCGGAGCGCCCCGCCCAAACGCCACGCGCGCAGAGGAGGAGGGAGCGCGCTCCCACACCCGGCCGGCGCCCCAGCCCGGGGGGCCATTGCGCCTCCCGGGCTCGAGAGCCCCCCTCGTCCGGCCGGAGTTGAAAGGGGGTATCTGATGCGAAGAGATTTTTTGATGGCGAAGAGATTTATAGATTGATGCCTCGATCCCCTTCGTGATGACTAGAGGGTGAGCCCTCCGATGGGTGAGGCGGGTCTGGAGCGCTGATAAAGACGGCGTGGGCTCCGTCCTGGGGCTGGCTACAGATATACGTACTCCATCCAGCCCAGTTGAGGCAGGGAAGAGACGAGGCCGCCTATTATGCGTCTGTACAAGGTCTCCGTCTCGACCACCGT
>Ga0080005_128885_pt1 | contig 52290 bp, 55 predicted proteins | sample JossMetagenome_2_FD_69208 | JGI IMG/M metagenome (GOLD analysis project Ga0080005, IMG submission 69208) | Hot spring sediment microbial communities from Joseph's Coat, Yellowstone National Park, USA - JC3_ASED (SPADES assembly) (version 2) | ecosystem: Environmental > Aquatic > Thermal springs >...
TATATTTGCAGAGCCTTTCACACCATTTATCTTCTCAATTATTCTGGCTTTCATAACATTATATCCTCATCTAACAGGAAACTTACTTGAATGGTTTCAGACAAAAGATAACTTGTATGAGATGACCCCTCCCCGCTCTTAAGGGCGGGGTTTCGAATCTCTGGGTCTCGGGTGTTAGCCCTCTGGTGGGGGATTAATACTTTCATGATCATCGGGCCGGAGGCAAACATCGGGGCCTCCCCCCTAGGGTCATCGAGGCTCGCTAACGGAGTACCTAGCCGATGAGTCAGCCTCCAGGCCCTCAAAACCTTATGCCTCATCACGACCATAAAAATTTTCATTGAAAGCTTATAAATATAAATATCATCCGCCCTGAAGGGCGAGGCTTATACTTATGATGTCAAAGGATCTTTTGGTTTTTGAGACAATTTCTCTCAGCTTTCAAGAGATTTATATTTAAATATTTTCTACACGTATAATGTTTAGAGGATAAGAATGCCTCTGAGACCGGCCAGATGTTATACTGAACGTAAGAAGCCTCCATATACAAGGAGAGAGTATATAGATGGGATCCCTCCGCCTAAGATAACAAAGTATACAATGGGCAATCCGCATAATCAATATAAATATGTTGTGAGATTAATTGCTGAGAAGAATGTTTTGATAAGACATAATGCTCTGGAGGCTGCTAGAACAGATGTTCATAGATATATGAGTAAATATGTTGGTGAAGACAAATACTTTTTCGTGGTGAGAAAATATCCTCATCAAGTTATTCGAGAAAATAAGATGCTGGCCTTCGCGGGGGCTGACAGACTTCAGGAGGGGATGAGACAGGCTTTTGGAAAGCCTATTGGCACAGGAGCTTATGTTAAGCCTGGAGACATAATAATGGATATATATGTCTCTGAGAGAGAACATGTCGCACACGCGATAGAGGCTCTTAGAAGAGCTAAGGCAAAGCTTCCAGACTCATATAAGATCGTCACGGAAGAGATTAGCTTAGGAGGCTAAAAACAGATATTTTATTCAGATGATGATGCCAACATAATATGAGTGATGATTAGGGGTCGATGGACTGATGATTTTATCATATATTCATATTCTTTATCTTTGCTTCTAACTATATTTATTGGAATAGAGACACATGAGCTATGATGAGAAAAAGTCGATAACACAACATTTGGAGGAGCTCAGCAGAAGACTTTATAGAATAGTTATTGCAATATTAATAGTCTCTATAATACTCTTTATGCCTTTAAACTTTTTTCACTCAAGCTCTTTCAATCCAAAAATTAATTCTCAAAACCCTATTGAATATATTGTCGAGATGTTCACATATTATCTCAATGTCTTAAGTGGAGAAGGCTATGACTCTCTCACAACAAGATTTATAAAATTCACCAGAGATTATGTTCTTCCCAATGAGTCTATAATAATTGCCGGAGGTTCTGTCACAACTTTTCTAGTGATTCTTAAGACAACATTTATATTAGCAATCATGATAGTCTCTCCCTATATTGTATATGAGATCATGGCTTTCATATGGCCCGCGTTATATCCTCATGAGAAGAAGATTGCTAAAAAATATCTTCTTTTGGCAACCTTATATATCGTCTTAGGACTCACAGTAGGATATTTTATTGTTGCAAAAACAGTCATGAGAGTAGGATTTTTCTGGGCAAGATCAGTTGGCGCAGAATTTTATATTAATTTTCAGAATTTTATTGATGAAGTTCTAAACTCAATGTTAGGCTCAATGTTAGTGTTTCTAATACCATTCTTTATGATCATAGCCACCGAATTAGATTATCTAAATCCTTACACAGGCTTCATGAGTAATAGAAAACTTGTCTACGTGATCATATGGATAGTGTTAGTATTCTTCTTGCCAGATATGACAGCTATTCTGTTGTTCATCATATTTATAGCAGTCTTCGAGCCCTCCTACTTGTATATGAAACATATAGCCAGGAGAAAAAATCTCGTTTCATAAATCTATATTAGAGAAGACTTTATTAGAGACCCGTATTCAACGTCTCTTCCAACAACCACTCCCGGATATATTATAGAGTATGCACCAATCTTTACTCCAGGTAGTATAGACACGTTTATCCCTGTTTTGACATATCCTCCTACGAAAGATCCTAGTTTAATTCTTCCACTACTTACTCTAACACCTTTCACAGTCACTTTAACAGGTTGTTCATCAAATCTGAGATTAGCCACCAAAGTTCCTGCACCAAAATTCACTCTCTCGCATATCACTGAGTCGCCCACGTAATTAAGATGTGGAAGCTTTGTCTCTTCAAATATGATGCTCTCTTTAACTTCTGTTGAGAATCCTATCTTAGCTCTTTTCCCTATATATGTATAAGGTCTTATATAAGCGTTAGGACCTATCTGAGCATCTTCATCTATGTATACTGGGCCTTCAATATATGATGCTCCTTTCACGACAGCTCCTTTGGCTATATATACTGGGCCTTCAATGATTGTGTTAGGATCTATTCTTCCTTCAATTATTCTCTCATTCATTTTTGAAAGCATCTTCTTATGAATCTCGATCAGATCCCATGGTCTTCCAATGTCTCTCCAACTCTCTCTATCAACAGTCACATGTCTAATAATTTTTCCATGAGACGTTGCTATTTTAACAATATCTGTAAACTCGATCTCTCCTCTGTCAGATAGAGTTAGCTCATCAACATATCTAAGGATCTCTGAACTGAATCTATATATTCCAGCATTGATCAGATTGGAGATCGTCTGAGAAGGGTCTGGCTTCTCTAATATTCTCAAAACTTTGTCTCCATCATGAATAATAACTCCATAATTCCAAGGATCTTCCACAGGAATCGAGACTAATGTGTTGATATTTGAAGAAAAGATCTTGTCGACGACTTCTTTCTCAAAATAAAGATCTCCATATATAATCACGGCTTCATCAGATCTGAGATATGGAAGAGCTGTCTGAACCGCATGTCCAGTGCCCAGCCCTTTCCCCTCTCTCACCAGCTGAATATCTAAACCAGTTTTTGATGTGTAGCTATCTACAAATTTCTTTAGATCATCAAATCTATATTCTCCAACTATTATGACCCTAGAGATCTTGTCTCGAAACATATCTAACATCCTCTCAATCAAAGGTTTCCCAAGTATTGGTATCAGAGGCTTAGGTCTTGTGTCGGTTATAGGTTTAAGTCTCTCACCTTTTCCTCCGGCTAAAATGAGCAATTCCAACGACTATTCCCACAGTAATTTTATACTAATTAAACAATTAAACAATTTTTTCTAGGGGCTGCAATGCCTTGTAAAACAGCCGTCATTGTTCATGATGATTATCTGAAATATGATTTCGGCCCGTGGCACCCTTTTAAACCTTATAGATGGAGACTTGTTCTAGAGATCTTAGAGAAAAAGAAAGTTTTTGAGACAGGTTATGTAGAGAGAATCTCCGCGAGATACGCCACCTTAGAAGAGCTGATGCTGGTTCACACGCCTGAGTATATTGAGTATGTTAAGAGAATGAGTGAGAGAGGAGAAGGTTTTCTAGATTATGGAGATACTCCTGCTAGAAAAGGTGTTTTCGAGGGAGCTGTGGTTAGAGCAGGAGGATCTTTAGTAGGAATAGATCTTTTGATGAATAATGTTTATAAACATGCTTTCAACCCCTGCGGAGGTCTTCATCATGCTAGAGAAGATGCTGCAGCAGGATTTTGTGTATTTAATGATATCGCAATCGCAGCCAGATATGCTCAGAAGAGATATAATATTAGAAAAATTGCGATCATAGATGTAGATGGTCACCATGGAGATGGAACACAAAATATTTTTTATGAAGATCCTGACGTGTTAACAATCTCTCTACATAGATATGGAATATATCCAGGCACAGGATGGTATACAGAAGTCGGGTCCGGGGCTGGAGAAGGATTTAGCATAAATATACCTCTGCCCGAGGGGGTTGACGACATATCATATATATATATGTTTAATAATATAGTTGTCCCAGTAGTCAGAGAGTATAAACCAGAGCTTATAATACTTCAATATGGCGCAGACTCTCATTATGAGGATCCTCTTGTTGGACTTGGTCTGACAACAAGAGGTTACCAAGAGATCATGGATACAGTTCATGAGCTTTCACATGAGTTGTCTAGTGGAAGAATATTAGCCACAGGAGGAGGAGGATATAATGTTAATAACACAGCCAGGATCTGGAGTATTGGCGTGATAAGACTGGCAGGATTAGATATTGATATAGAAGATCTTCACGACAAAGTTGTATATGTCAGAGGATCACTCTCACAATATATAATAGATCTTGCTGAGAAAATAAGATCTTATCTCAAAAAATATTATAAAGATCTTTGAAACTGAAGCCGCCACACTCGTCAGATGCACATCTACAAAACATTTAATAATCTATATGAAGATTATTAATAATTAGGTGTATAAGACGAATATAAATGAGATCTTTGAGTCTTGGAGAAAGATCCTTGAGCTGGCTAGAAGACCTGACTCTGACGAGTATAAACTTTTTCTCAGAATAATTTTTCTAGGATTCTTTCTCGTCGGAGCCATAGGATTCGCGGTTGGGATCATCGCGTATCTAATATTCTCTGCATTCGGTGGAGGATTATGAGCTCTGATAGACAAGAACAAGAGAGTCTGCCTGATGAGTTTAGAAAACTTCAGCTCTTCGCTGTAAGAACCATCGGCGGCAGAGAGCTTGATGTGGCTCTCACAGTAGAGGCAGTGGTTAATGCATTGAAAAACTCTGGGAGAGAGGATCCTATGAGCAGCTATCTGAGAGATATTAGAGCTATAATAGTTCCTCCAGAGGTGAAGGGATACGTAATATTTGAGGTACAGAATCTTCATACTGTTTATCTGGCTGTGAGAGATATTAGACATGTGAAAGGCAGAGCCGCAGGATCTGTTAGTTATAAAGATCTTGAGGAGATGATCAGAGTGAAACCGATCATAGAAAGCTTGAGAGAGAGAATGGTCGTAGAGATCATAGCAGGACCCTTCAGAGGCTCTAGAGGAGTTATACAGGCCATAGATAAAGCACGTGAAGAGGTTGTCGTATTTATAACAGAATCTCAGTTTCCTCTCACAATAACATTACCAGCAGAATTTGTCAGACCTGTCCAGCAATAGCTACATAAAGAGGTCTCTGACAAATTCTTTTGATATGATGTAGCCTCCTCCAGCAGACAATATTTTGTCTAAGATCTTTTCATCAATATAATCTACGTACACATACTGATCTATGCTTCTCATGATCTCGTTTTTATCCGCATTTATTATCTCAGCATATGATCCAACTGCTCTATCAATCTCTTTTCTAACTCTCGCGAGCGAGTCTATATATATCTTCTCTATATAATCTGTAAATCCCATCATAAGATTCTCATGTATAGCAAGTGTACAACAGTGGTATTCTCCGAAAAGCTCTCTATATGGTATGATCTTGAGGTCGCCTCTGATTCTCATGATCTTTGAGACATGAGGCTCCCAGAGACTTATGATCTCTCCGCTTTTTATATCGAATATTTTTCTCTCGATCTCTTCAACAGATCTGTAATAACTGATCTGGTAGTACGTCCTGAGGCTTCTCATAAGTGAATGTGTAAGAATCTCCATTGTAGATAGATGAGATGAGAAAGCATAGATCTTTTCATGACTCTTAAGATCCTCAGGATCTTCTTTAGAGATCATGTATGCGCCTCCTAAAACTCCTCCTTTTAAACTTTTTATAGGTGCTCCAAATCCTCTGTAAGCTATCTGAGTGTATATAGGGGTCATGGCCATATGAACATCTCCTCTTGATAAAGATCTTGTTAAATCAAAAACGTTTTCATAAAATATTATCTCAACATTATAACCGCCCTCTTTTAATTTTTTAATCATGATAGGCATAAACACGTATTCACTAGATTTTACTAATCCGATTCTTATTAATCTGCCAGTTACTGGATGAGTATATCTGACATGTCTCACAACAACAGTTCTGCCAGGACCTTTATATCTTATCACAAGACCTTTCTTCTCAAACTCGTCTATAAGATCTGAAAGATAGCCTTTAGATACTCCTGTGATCCCTACTAACTCTCTCTGAGTGATCCCTTTGTACCCCGCTGATACTATCAGCTTTAAAATTTTCTCTCTCAGACTCTCTTTCTCTCTCAAGGATTTCTCCTCTTCATATATTCAAAATTTATTTTCTTTTATCAAAAATATTTGTTCGATGGTGGTGTGCTAATTATTGCCAAGGTTTGGAGATCCTTCTGAGTATAGACTAAAGATCTTTAGAGAACATAATTATAACAGAAGAATTTGTAAGATCTGTGAAACTCCCTTCTGGACCAAAGGATCTTCTGAGATATGTAATGACATACCATGTACAGATTATAGATTTTATGACATTCCTCTAAAGATCAAGAATTTAAGTTATGAAGATACTGTCAGACTTTTCCTAGAATTTTTTGAGAGAGAAGGCCATAAAATCATTGATCCTGCTCCTGTGATAGCTAGATGGAGAGAAGATCTTTATCTGACAATAGCTTCTATAGTGGTTTTTCAGCCTCATGTGACCTCAGGAAGAGTGCCTCCGCCAGCTAATCCTCTTGTGATTGCTCAGCCATGTATAAGACTCGAGGATATAGACAACGTGGGTCTGACATTTGGAAGACATATGACAAGCTTCACTATGGGAGGTCATCACGCGTTTAACTATCCTGATAAATATATATATTGGAAAGATGAGACTGTTGCTTACGCAGAAAAGTTTTTCGGAGAACTTATAGGAGTACCTGAGGAGGAGCTGACATTTAAAGAGAGCTGGTGGGAGGGAGGAGGCAATGCAGGACCTAGTATGGAGGTCACCGTGGGAGGTCTCGAGGTTGCCACGTTAGTGTTTATGCAATACGAGATTGTCGATGGAGGCTATAGAGAGATTCCTATGAAAATTGTTGATGTAGGATATGGCATCGAGAGAATAACATGGCTTACACAGAAGACTCCCACAGCATTTCACGCCGTGTTTGGAAACGATCTTGTTCATAAATATTTTAAAAAGATAGGAGTTGCAGAGCCTGATAAAGATCTTTTAGGCCTATCATCGATATATTCTGGGAAGATAGATCCTCAGAATCCAAGGTCTTTAGAAGAGTTTTTCAATAGATTATCAAAAGAGCTAGGTAGAAACAGAGATGATGTTGAGAAGACTTTGAGAGAAGCTATGAACGTCTTTGCCGTAATGGATCATGTGAAGACTCTTCTTCTAATGCTTGGAGACGGCGTAGTGCCCTCTAACAGTGGAGAAGGATATCTGGCCAGACTTGTTCTGAGAAGAGCTTTGAGAACTCTCAGAAGACTTAGATCTGATGTGTCTCTTAAAGAGCTTGCAGAGCTTCAGATAAGCAGATGGCAAGACACATTTAAAAATATCAGACGAAATAGTGATTATATCATTAGAGTCATAGAGATCGAGGAGGAGAAGTTCAGAGACATCATACGTAGAGCTCCATCAATCGTCAGAAGATATATCAGAGGAGGATTATCTTTAGAAGATCTTGTGGAGATCTATGATAGTCATGGGATCCCTCCAGAGATAGTTTCAGAGATCTCGTCTACAGAGAATATTAAGGTGGAGATTCCACAGAATTTCTACTCGATCATAGCATCAAGACATTCTCGAGCTCCGATAAAATCAAGAGAGAGAGTAGAAGAAGATCTTGTTAAATGGGCCTCTAAATATCCTGAGACTCGAAGACTTTTTCACGAGGATCCTATGTTAAAAACTTTTGAAGCAAAGATCTTAGGAGTTTATAATAATTATATTATTCTTGACCAGACATCATTTTATCCACTTGGAGGAGGACAAACATATGATCAGGGCTATATAATCGTTGGAGACAAGAGATTTAATGTTGTTGATGTCAGAAATATCAATGGCGTGATAATTCATAAATTGGATAGAGAGGCGTCAGAAGATCTTATTGGCGAAAGAGTTAAAGGTGTGATTGATTGGGAGAGAAGATACAAGATCATGAGACATCACACTGCCACACATATTTTGATGGGGGCATTAAGAAGAGTATTCGGAGATCACATTTGGCAGGCTGGCGCTGATAAAAACGAATACAGAGGAAGACTTGATGTCACTCATTACGAGACGCCATCTAGAGAAGACATTAAGAAAATAGAGGATCTTGTGAACAAAATTATTGATGAGAGAAGAAAAATAACTGCCAGATATATGGATCGTTATGAGGCTGAGAAGATATATGGTCTCTCAATATATCAGGGAGGAGTTCCTGAGGATAAGATGATTAGAATTGTAGAGATTGAAGATTGGGATGCACAGGCGTGTTTCGGCACACATTTGACAAACACAGGCGAGGTAGGAGGATTCAAGATAATCTCTACATCTAAGATAGCTGATGGAGTTGTAAGATTCGAGTTTGTGGCAGGAACTAGAGTATCTGAAGAGGCTTATAAGATGGAGAAGAGTCTCAGAGAGATATCTGAGGCTCTTAACGCTCCATATGATGAGAATCTCGTGTCACGATTTAAGTCTTATATCGACTCGTATAGGAGCATGAGAAGTATTATAAGTAAATATAGAAGTATATGGATAGACAATATTGTTAAAAGACTTTCAGAGTTAGAAAAGATCAATGACATAAGATTGTTAATATTAAGAGAGCCTCCCGAAGAAGATGTTGCTAGAGAGTTAATTAAGAAATTATCTGATTCGGAAACAAAGATCATATCTATGATCATGATCCCTAGCGATAGAGGCGTCAACATAGAGATTTCATTATCAAAAGATCTTGTTGATAAAATTGATGCTAGAGAACTAATACAGGAGCTTTCAAAATATTTCAGAGGAAGAGGAGGCGGCAAAAAAGATCATGTGTCAGGGGTTTTAGAAGGATCCATAGAGGCGATCGAAGAAAAGATAAAAGAGATCCTTAGAAGAACAAGGGCTTAAAAACATGAGTGTTAAAACAGTCTGTGTAGAGCCTGACCAAAGGATTATAAATGCCATCATTGATTATAAATATCTTCTCGACAGAGGATACGGACAAAAACTTTCTGCTGACGTAGTCTCTAGCAGATATATCTTAAATAGTTTTGAGAGAGAATTTCTAATAAGATGTATACATAGATCAGATTATGTGAGAGAGGTTTTGAAGAAAAAAGTTTCTGAGAAAGATCTTAGGAGAAACGTTCTTATAATAGATCTTATGAATGTGGCTAGCACTTTAGGAGCCGCTTTAAAAGATGAATGTGTGTATAGATGTGATGACACCTTCATAAGAGATATTCGAGGATCTAAAACAATTTCAAAAAACAAAGATCTTGTTAAAAAGATCTTTGAATTAATTATTGATGTATTAAAAGATATTGAGTGTGATAAAAGTTTTTTTGTCTTAGATAAAAATATTTCGTATAGCATCATTCTGATGAGAGAGATAGAGCTTATAGCATCCTCAAAAGGAGTATATAGCGAGAATATATTGGCAGAGAAAGCCGATAAGACCCTCATAGAAAGATCTAGAGAAGGCGTTGTGGCATCAAGCGATTATGTCGTTCTAGAGAAAGTTTTTAAAACTTTTGATCTTGCTGGGCATATTATTGAGAGATATAGAGAGGAATTCCCTGAAAGTCTAAGGATCATTGATATAAACAGTGTTTTATAGTTAGAGAAGTCTTAACTAATTCATCTCTAATATTTCTCTGAAAGATGTTTTAAGATATTATTCAAAAATGAAAATAAAATGATCTTACATAAAGATTCTCTATGATTTTTAGGTACTGCCTAAAAACTTATAAGCTATAATCATATTATTATTTCTAGGGACATGTAATGATAAGAAGTAGATATAATCTGACAAAAAGTTTCGGACAGATCTTTCTGATGATTATTTTAACAACATTTATATTTATACAGTCAGCATCCACGGTATACTCTCAAAATACTCCTCTAGTAACCATAGCAGTGATCCCTCCAATGTATGTCTCTATAGTAGATCTCATCGGAGGAGGTCTTGTGAAAGCAGTGTCGCCAATTCCACCGGGGGTTGATCCTCACACATATGAAGGTACTCCACAAGATATACAAAATGCTTTGAAAACAGATCTTGTTATTGTAGATGTGATAGGACATCTGCCGATAGCATCTAAACTTGTTGATGCCGCAAAATCTTCTGGAAAACCCTATATAATATTATTTGATGAGCTGATTAAAAGAGGCTGGAGACCTCTTAAAAAACCCTCTGGTACAGACAACCTTCATATCAATATGGATAAAAATGTTATGATCTTTTTTGTTGAAATCGTTAGAGAGGAGATACTAAAGATCATTAGGGAGAAGTATCCTCAGAGCTATGAACAGGCTTCTCTCATTATAAACATTTCTTCTCAGAATATGATCAATATTATAAACTCTACATACACATATGCTGAGAGCAAGATCAAGTCTTATAATATTAATAAGATAGCTCTGTATAGTACTGCTAGTCAGTATCTTGCTAATTCGATAGGCATAGATCCTGTGTATATACTTTTGGAAGAGCCTGAGCAAGAGCCTACTCTACAATCTATTGAAGCTCTTAAAAACTCAGGAGCTAGATGTATATTGATCCTTCAGGGTCAAGAGGAGTATACTAATGTTATTCTCGAAAGGATCCAGAGTATCGGCGTAAAACCTGTGATTGTTAATGTTAGAGAGGCAATATTAAAAGGCGTTCCTTATCTTATACCAGTAATAGTTGCTGATAAGTTAGTCTCAGAATGTTCTTATGCATCCTCTCCTCAGATCATCACAAGATCCTTATATACAGATCCTTATTTTATAGCTATGGCAACATACTCGATCATTGTTACGGTCTTGTTAATTGCATATGTATTTCATATCAGACGCTCTAGGTCATTGAGGCGATAATAATGAAAGCTGTAGAGGTCAAAGACTTAAATGTTTTTATAGGAGAAGCTCATGTGTTGAAAGACGTATCTTTTGAGTTAGATCATCCGTCAGTACTTGTCATCGTAGGCCCTAACGGAGCTGGAAAAACTACTCTTCTAAAAACTATCCTAGGATTTATCAAAAGATCATCAGGCATTATCAAAGTTTTTAATACGGATCCAGAGAAAGATCCCGGAAGAATAAGAAGTTTAGTAAGTTATATGCCTCAGATTCATAACATAGATCCTTTTATCCCTCTTAAAGTTAGAGAGATAGTGTCCACGCCAGTATTCTTTGGAGAGTCTGATCATGATCTTGTTGATAAGGCTCTTCAGATAACAGGTCTAGAAGAATATGCTGACAGATATTTCTATGAGCTCTCAGGAGGACTTAGACAAAGAGTTCTTGTTGCAAGGGCGTTAGCTAAGAAGGCTGATCTATTGATTTTTGATGAGCCTCTGTCAATGGTTGACATAGGCTCCAGAGAACATATTATAGATCTTTTGATGAATATCGTAAGAAAAGAGTCTATAAGCATGATCGTGGTCTCACATGATGTGTCTCACTGCATCAAATACGATCCTTATATTCTTCTTCTTAACAAGACTGTAATAGGCTTTGGAAAAGCTAGAGAAGTTTTTACTCTGGAGAATCTTGCTAAAATATATGGAGCAGCAACTTTAAATGGAAAAATATTTTTCATGGGCGAGGAACATGGATCTTCAGTTCGCTAATTTTTTCTTAAATCCGTTTTATATAACAGCTGTGATAGGAGTCTCTCTGGCTTCTATAACAGGATCAGTAGTAAGTCATCTGGTTAGATTCACTAAGACACAGTTTCTCGCTATTGAGTCTCTTCATATGATACTTGCAGCGGCTGCCACAGGTTATCTAATGAATCTATTTATAAACTATTTATATCCTGATATAACAGCTTACATAATAATGATATTATTTATGATCATGGTCTCTTATATGATCAGCAGAGGTTATGAAGAAAACATGTCTATAGCCACAGTAGCTTTTCTCTCAGCAGCTATAGCCTCTTTAGCCTCTTACGGTCTCGCAATATATTCTCCTATAGGCCCCTCTATAATATATAACATATTGTTTGGATCTCCATTCTTTCTTAGAACAACAGATCTTCTCATAAGTATTTATATGACTATAATAGTGTTAGGAGCAGTATTAATTCTGTGGAAAAAGATTCTATTATTATCTTTTGATCCTGAGTATTTCGAGTTTTTAAATGGTTCGAGAAAGACTTCTCTCTACAGAATCATTGTTTACATACTGATAGCTGTGTCTGGGATATATCTCACAAGAATTGTCGGGGCAGTGGCAGCTCATATTCTAATGATCGCTCCGAGCATGACGCCTTTTATTAAAAAAATCTCTGTGTCGAAATCTACCATCATTATTCTTTTGATATCATTATCTTCAGTCACACTATCAGTTATAGCTAATCTACCATTTGGAGGAGTGTTAGGCATTTTTGCACTAATCTTTTATGTAGCCCCCTCAATGATAAGATCTGTTGGAAGACATTAAATCGTATAATTTTTATATAATGAAAGAGATTACGATGTTAGGAAGCTCGTTATTTTGTTAGTGCTTTGACTAATCTGATCAAAAAGATCTTTTGATTTAGGAACTAAAGAAGGATCTATTCTTCCACTATTTATAGAATACTTAAGATCATTTAGAAAACTATTTAAACTAGCTCTCATCGTCAGGATCTCAGTCTGAATATTCTGTAGCATAGTCTTCTCACTCTGAGAAATATTCATATTCATTATGATATCTATATCTCCTCTAATCTTGTCAGTGGCATTTAATGCTGTCTCAATATTTGTTCTTGCAATACTAAGCATATCTACTGAGTTTGTCGCATTAGCAACTGTTATAATAATCACTGTGTTAGATGTTAAAACAAGTATATATTTGATATTATAGATCATGTCTGAATATAGATAACTTCTCATACTATTCATGAGAGTAACAAGATCTTTTACACAAGTCTCTGAAACCCCTTGAGATGTAGATGTTCTCCCCATTCCTGTCAGAAAAACTATTAAAAATCCTGCTACAAGCCCTAGCGAGAGTCCTGTCAAAAGAAATATCGCTAGAAAAAGCCTTTGATCAATCTTCATCAGAGACCCTGATAATAAATCTCTAGAAGAATATATATATTCATAAGATCTGGATGCCTGCTAGATCAGCCGTTAAACTATATTTAGAGGATGAAATTATTATTTTTAGAGGTATGCCTGTTATAGCATCAATATATTCATATAATGTTGTCTCGTCATCTAATTTTATCTGATACATGATCACATATCTATAAGAGGTTGCAATCTTAAGATCTTTTGTTTCAACAATTTTTTTCTCGATACCTGAGACGGCTCTGACATTCTTTTCTGACGTAATGTTATAAAATAGATCTGTTAGAGACACTACATAATAACTGATCCTTCCGTTCTGACCTTTCAAAAGATATGACTGTATAGAAGGATTGACAAGCCAGAAAACGCTGTAGATAGAATTGTTGATATCATATCTCAGAAACACGTCTGCCCTAGAGAAGCTGTTTATCGTGGAATTATCTTGCTCTATGGTGGCGTTTACAACATATGATAATGCCAGCGTGTTGTTTCTGTTGTTCATGAAATTATAATAAGTTTTGTCAAGAGAGATCTTTGAGTATCCTCCTATACTCTGATAAATGTTTATAGACGTATACACTATGTAAATTGCCAAGAGGACTGTCAAGATTATTAGAAAAAACACTCTTTTAATCCTCAGAACCTCTTTCACGCTTAATATCAACACCTTATTGATTTATTAAGATGTCAGAATAAATAATTTTAGGAGAGAACTATATTAAGAGAGTATATATGGCTAGCTGTTAGAGACAAAAACTATTTCGCAAGAATCGTTGATAGACATAATGAGACATGTGAAAATAAAGAAAAAATAGATCCTGAGGATATGTGGAAAAAGCTTCAGACACAACCTATATACAAGAGATTTGTAGATGCACTAGATATATTCCTAAGATCTTTAGAATGCGAGTTGAGAAATATAAAAGATATGGAGATCGATGATAACATAAGAGATTATTTAGAAAAGATCCGTAGAGAGCTCATAGAACTTAGAAATGACATATATGCTGAGAAAGCTGTTTATAAGACAGATCTAGACTCAAGATATATTAAAAAGATCTTACCATATCTAGAGAAAATTATATTAGAGAGTGGATGAGGAAGAACTTGATAATCTCAAATAATTATACAATTTTTCATATTTATATAGCCAGCATATTGAATATTTGTGAGAAATTATCTATATATTTGATACATTATTTAATACTTAATAATTAGATTTATATGTAACTTTGTGGAGGGTATAAAATTGAATATTAAGAAGGCTATCTCCAGAACTATGACAATAACAATATCTGTTCTCATATTGATTGCAATAATAATTTCAGCCGTATATATTTGGTGGCAAAGTGCTCAGGCTCCTTCAACATTAACTACACCATCTATCACATCTCCGCCTACAAAGCCTAAGTATAAAGAGACTATTATAATAGGTACAACAGATTCTATACAGACGACATTAGATCCTGCGGAAGCATATGATTATCTAGGTGTGAACATTATTCAGAATATGGGCGAAGGTTTATTTGCTTATGAGCCTGGAACTGCTAAATTAGTAAATAAATTAGCTGTAAGTTATACTATTAGTCCTGATAGAAAAGTTTGGGATATCAAAATAAGAAGTGATGCTAAGTTTCAAGATTGTTCTCCTATGACTGCGTATGATGTTGTGTGGTCTTGGAATAGAACAATTACTTTGAATCAGGATCCAGCGTTTTTAATAGGAGATCTTATAGATAGGGCTGAGGCTTTAGATAATTATACAATAAGAGTATATCTGAAACAACCATTTGAAGAGACTTATGTAAAAGCATTACTATCTACATGGGTGGCTTTTCCAGTTAATCCAAGAACATCACCTATGGAGGTTGTAAAGCCTCCTAAAACACTTGATATGATAGGTCCTTACAAACTGGAAGATTGGAAGCCCGGTGAATACGTTCTTCTGACGACCAACCCCTGTTACTATGGAGACAAACCTAAGACTTCTAAAATATTAATCAAATTCTATAAAGATCCTCAGTCTCTGAGACTGGCTGTTGAGAAAGGAGAGATTGATATTGCATTTAGAACTTTAAGTCCGACAGATCTAAAGGATCTTGTTAATAATCCTAAGCTTCAAGTAGTTGCAGGACCAGGAATAGCTCCAATAAGATATTTAGTTTTTAATGTAAATAAAGAGCCTTTTAATAATAAATTAGTTAGACAAGCAATAGCATATCTTATTGATAGAAACGCTATTATAAACACAGTTTTTCTAGGAAAATTCGCTCAGCCATTATATTCTATGGTGCCAATAGGTTTTCTAGGTCATAAAGACTCTTTTAAAGAGATATATGGAGACAAACCTAATATAGAAAAGGCTAAAGAACTTCTTAGAAAAGCTGGATATAACGAGACCCACAAATTAAGACTTGAGCTGTGGTTTACACCAGTTAGATACACGCCTGCGGAACCTGATATAGCAGCTATTATTAAACAAAGTTTAGAAGCTTCAGGCATTATTGAAGTAGATCTTAAGAGTGCTGACTGGGCTACTTATAGAACTCTATTTAGAGAAGAGAAGATCTCTATGTGGCTGTTAGGATGGTTCCCTGATTTTCTAGACTCAGATAATTATGTGAGACCGTTTTATCATTCTAAAGCGAATACATGGCTTCATGTTAATTATAAGAATCCTGTTGTAGATGAGCTGATTGATAAACAAATTCTACAGCCTACTGAGGAGAGAATTAAGACTTTATATCAGATCCAGGATATAGTCGCTGATGATGCGCCTATAATTCCATTATGGCAAGAAGGACAATATGCTGTTGCACAGCTTAATGTTAAAGGCATAATCTTAGATATCTCTCAGATCTTTAGATATTATCTTTTATATGCTGAGGTGAGTTAAACTCTAAAACAATTTATTTTTTCAATATTTTTTAATTGGGTGAGAAAATTTCTCTCAAAACATATATATTAAGCAGGATCTTAATAACTATTCCTATGATATTTATTCTTCTAACGATCGTATTTATAGTTATGAGAGCTCTTCCAGGAGATCCTGTGTCGATGCTTGAGGGAAAAGATATTCCAGAGGAAGTGCTGGCTAGAAGAAGAGCTGAACTAGGATTAGATAAGCCTTTATATATTCAATATATCAGCTATATATCATCTGTTTTAAGAGGAGATCTTGGGGTCACAGCTCTCGAGAAAGTTCCTGTGGCGCAATATATTGCGATGAGACTTCCAGCAACAGTTGAGCTCGCAATATCATCATCTATTATAGCGATTCTCATAGGCGTTTTCCTAGGCGTTGTGGCATCATTTTTTAAACAGAAATATTTGATGCCTTTAGCAAGAATATATTCTTCAATAGTTTTCTCAATACCTGTTTTTTATCTAGGACTATTATTTCAAGCATCATTAGGCGTAGGAATAGGTCTTTTCCCCACTGGTGGTAGAGTAAGTCCTTTAAACGATATAGTTCTCTCAGAAGCTCCTGTAAGAACAAATTTTGTCATAATAGACTCGCTGTTAGTAGGAAGACCTGACATAATACTGGATTTTCTATCACATATAATACTTCCATCATTAACTCTAGGAATATACTTATCAAGCATATTTGCCAGAGTAACATATCTAAGTCTTCAAGAGATATTATCTCAAGAATTTGTTGTTGCAGCAAGATCAAGAGGATTGTTAGACTCGATAATAATATGGAGATATGGAGTGAGAAATGTTTTAATACCTTTGACTACAATGGCAGGACTTCAGATAGCAGCATTATTAGGCGGCGCTGTCTTGACTGAGACAGTTTTCAGCTGGCCTGGAATAGGCTCTTTAGTATATGAAGGTATATTGAAAAGAGATTATGCATTGGTTCAGGGAGTGGTCACGATATATGCTTTCATAGTTGCTGTGACAAATCTTCTTGTAGACATAATATATGCATATGTAGATCCTAGGGTGAGATTCTGAGGTGTTAACATGTCAATAGAATCATGGATTGAGATATTAAGAATCTCTCTGAGGTCTCGTAATAAGACATTTCTTACAGGATTTATTCTTATGATGTTTGCGATATCTCTTGCGATTATAGGAGTATATTTGACTCCATATGATCCTACTAAAAGTTATGTTGTTATCGATGGAAAAAGATTTGATATACAGCCTCTTCTTCCGCCTGGTAGTAAAATGATTGTAGAGACATCTAGTGGAAATATAACTCTAATATTTTATTTAGGCACTGATCAGCTTGGAAGAGATGTTTTAAGCAGAGTTGTCGCGGGAGCAAGATTTGTTCTTTTAGTAGCTTTTATTGCTACAGCATTATCTTCTTTGATAGGCATAATTCTAGGATTAATCTCGGGGTATGCCGGAGGATTAACTGATAGAATAATCTCTCTTGTGATGGATGCGATGTATGCTTTCCCTGGCCTCATATTGGCAATAGCTGTCGCAGCTCTCATAGGTGTAGGCATTATAAACATGGCTCTGGCGATAGCAGTAGTCTATATACCTTCTTATTTTAGAATGATGAGAGGAGTAGTATTATCAATAAAATCATTATCATATATAGATGCCGTGAGATTGATGGGCGCAGGATCTTTCAGAATATTATTTAGACATCTACTGCCCAACGCATTATACTCTGTGATTGCTGTTCTACCTATAAATTTTGCAGACGCTATAATAACAGAAGCCGGATTATCATTTCTAGGACTAGGGATTCCTCCGCCGACACCTGACTGGGGGTTTGATCTTAATAGAGGTCAGAAATTTTTTGTCAGCGGATACTGGTGGATAGGAGCTTTTCCAGGTCTCATGATCATAATCACAGTACTAGGATTCTTGTTGCTAGGAGAAGGCTTGAATGATATATTGAATCCTAGGAGGAGCGTTAGATGAAGACGCTTCTTGAGATAAAAGATCTTAAGGTGATCTATGAGATGGGCGATAAAGCTGTGGAGGCAGTCTCAGGAGCTAATCTAAATGTCAGAAAAGGAGAAGTGTTGGGTCTGGTTGGTGAGAGCGGTTCTGGAAAAACCACCTTAGGTCTCTCAGTAATAAGATTGCTTCCTTATAATGCTAAGATAATCTCAGGAGAAATAGTTTTTGAAGGAGAAGATCTTTTGAAATATGATGAGAAAGATATGAAAAAGATCAGAGGCAGAAGAATTGCGATGATCTTTCAAGATCCTTTCTCAAGTCTAAATCCTGTCTCCAGAATTAAAGATCATTTTATAGAGCTCTTTAGATCTCATTATAAAAATATAAGCTATGAAGAGATCATAAAAAGATCTAGAGAACTATTAAAATTAGTAGAGGTTCCTTCCGATAAACTTGATTCATATCCACATCAGCTGTCAGGAGGTCAGAGACAGAGGATAGCGATTGCGCTGGCAATCGCTTTAGAGCCTGATCTTATCATAGCTGATGAGCCTACTTCATCTTTAGATGTTCTTGTTGAGGCTCAGGTTATGGAGTTGTTTAGAGAGCTGAAAAGATCCAGAGATATATCTATGATCTTTATAACTCATAACATGGCTTTGGTATCGGAGATCGCTGATAGAATAGCTGTGATGTATGCTGGCAAAATAGTTGAGATCGCTGATGCCGAAGAGATTTTCATAAATCCTATGCATCCATATACTCAAGCTTTAATGGCGTCTGTGCCTGAGGTTGGCGTATATAAAAAGCTGAGAGCCATACCTGGCGAACCTCCTTCTCTCATGAATCCTCCTAGAGGCTGTAGATTTCATCCTAGATGTTCTTACGTTATGGATATATGTAGATCTATAGAGCCTACGTTAAAAAAAGTAGGTGATCATTATGTCGCATGTCACTTATACAAATAATGATCAAAGATCTCAAGATGATCTTGTTGTAGTAAAAAATCTTAAGGTATATTATCGTCTCGCCTCCTCATTTATAGAAAGTCTCGTAGGGAGAGAGAGTTTTATAAAAGCTGTTGATGACGTAGATCTAATTATTAAAAGTGGTGAGACGCTATGTTTAGTTGGTGAGAGCGGATCTGGAAAGACTACTTTAGGCAAGGCTATTTTAAGACTTGTAGAAATCACTGATGGAAAGATCTTTTTTAAAGGTGAGGATATACATCTTTTCAAAGGAGAGAAGCTTAAACTTTTCAGAAGAAAAGCACAGATGATTTTTCAAGACCCCTATACAAGTCTTGATCCTAGGATGAGAATAGGAGATCAGATTAAAGAGCCTTTAGAGATACATGAGATAGGCTCTAGAGATGAGAGAAGAGAGATAGTTTATAAGATTCTACAGAAAGTAGGTCTTACACCTCCGGAAGAATTTTACTATAGATATCCACATCAGCTGTCAGGAGGTCAGAGACAGAGAGCAGCTATTGCAAGAGCTCTTGTGACAGGTCCAGAGCTGATTGTTGCTGATGAGCCGGTAGCTAATCTAGACGTTTCCGCGAGAGCACAAATAATTAATCTAATGAAAGATCTTAGGAAAGAGATGAGATTAAGTTATTTAGTTATAACACATGATTTCTCAGTTGCATGGGAGCTTTGCGATAGAATAGCCGTCATGTATCTAGGTAAGATCGTTGAGGAAGGACCTGTGAGAGAGGTGTTCGAGAGACCTCTACACCCCTACACACAGGCATTAATATCTGCGATTCCAAAGATCAGAGTTAGAGGAGAGAAATTTGAGGCTAAAAAGATCAGAGTTATAGGCGAGATACCTTCTTCAAAAGAAATCCCCAGAGGCTGTAGATTTCATCCCAGATGTCTCTATACCATGAATATATGTAAAACAAGCGAGCCTTCACTTATAGAGGTTGAGAAAGATCATAAAGTCGCATGTCATCTTTATAATATAAGATAAAAGATCCTGAAGATCACATAAATTATTAAAAATTAAAGCCTTTGGAAAAAATATTATTAGTGAGCCGGGGTGCCCGAGCGGACTAAGGGGCTGGCCTGGAGAGCCAGTGGGGGCCAACCCCGCGCGGGTTCGAATCCCGCCCCCGGCGCTTATAACTGAAGGTCTGTTATCTATAGAGGAGAAAGGCAGCTACACATGTCACAGTTTTGGGATCATTTTTCCATATATAAATAATATTCCGTGTTTCTCAGTCACTTCTTCGATGAGTTGCACAAGATCTTCTGAAACGACTTCTACTGCTAAGACTGCTAAAAAGATTTTTTTATTAAAAACCTCCTCGGCGAATTTTATGTCTTCAATAATTTTATCAATCTCATATCTAGCTTCTTCAATATCTCTGATGTTTGTAGTCACCTCTCCAACAACCAGAGGATCTAGATTAAAAATATCGATCTCTCTGTATCTGCCGAGATGATATATACGAACAACAACTTGAACATTAATCTTTTCATTTGGAACTCCTTTCTCTCTCAAAAGATTTTCAATAAAAACAGCTGTATAATGATCAAGAGTTGTCCCCACAGCACTGGCAAGAGCTCTCATACCATCTTTTAACGCGTCAAGATCTTTCCTCATATTAATGTAATTCTTTCTCAACTCTCTTATCTCTTCCCATATTTTCTTCTGCTCTTCTTTTATAGATCTTATTTCTTCCCATATCCTATTTATATTATCCCAGATCTTTTTTTCATCTTCTTTTATAGATCTTATCTCTTCCCAGATCTTTTTATTATCTTCTATTAAATAATCTAATTTTTTCAAGATCTCTAGAAAGCCTAGATAGCCTGCCACAGTATATCTGAATTCAATATCTTTCTCTAATAACTCTAGAAATATCTTTTTCAGCTCTGCACTCATCACATAAAAATATTGTTATTCTTAATATATGTTTAAAAGTAATTATTATTCTTTTTTAAAGAAGTGGTCGTGAAATACTACGTGTTTCACTCCCTGTATATATTTAAATATTTCTCCAGCTATAATAGACTTGGCTATCTGAAGATCTTCTGCAAATAATATCTCTTCTGGAGTATCGATCTCTACCCTAGCCTCCTCTTTAAACAACTTTATATTTATCTTTTCTTCATCTAATTTTTTAATTCTTCTCAGAATAAGCTGTTTAATCTTCTCAACATCATCATCTATTTTTCTAATGATCTTGTATTTGAAGACTAAGGTTTTGCCGGCAAGAGGATGATTAAAATCTATCACTACTCTACCGCCTGAGATACTTCTCACAACACCTAATGCACCGCCTATCTCAACCACCTTCCCAACCTCAGGAACTATATTGTTTCTCACAAGCTCTCTCAGGCCGAAAATCTTTATCTTATTAGGATCTCTATCACCATAAGCTTTAGAAGGCTCTAAAACAATCTCTTTCTCGACCCCAAGCTCAGAATTTTTTAAAGCCTCTTCAAATCCTTTGACATATCTGCCCTCACCTATGATCACAAGCTTCGGCTTATAAATCTCGTCCTCACGATAAACACCTCTCTCTTTAGCCTCTTTTTCAGAAGTGGTCTCTATAAGCTCATTAGTCTCTTTGACATATGTAGAGTAGTCCACTAGAAGAAAATCTCCTTCTCTGAAACTCATTTTATGCACCTGAGTAAAATAAATTAACAAGCTTAAAGATATTTAGATGAGGCATTTTATGAACGAAGAAAATGTCAAAATAAGAAGTGGTGAGAGACTGAGAAGATATCTTATAAATCTCTCACAGGCATTAGAAGAGGCTGAGAAAAATTTCTCAGGAGGATCTGAGGCTAGAAAAGTTCTTGAAGAAGCAAAAAGATATTTTGAAGACGCGAAATATTATTATGATAAAGAAGATTATGAGACAGGACTTGTGGCAGCATCATATGCAGAAGGTCTTTTAGATGCATTAAGAATGCTAGGATACACAGACTTCACATGGCTGAGACATATAGAGGAGAAGAAGATCTTTATGGGAGGAACATTTGACATAATACATCCAGGACACATAAGATTATTCAGAGAAGCCTCTAGACTAGGAAAGCTATATGTGGTGGTGGCTAGAGACGAGAATGTGATGAAGTTTAAAGGTAGAGAGCCTGTAAATCCTGAGGATTGGAGACTTGAGATAATATCTTCTATAAGATATGTGTATAAAGCATTATTAGGAGATAAGACAGATCCTATTAAAAGCATTGAGATCATAAGACCGGACATAATATTTCTAGGACCTGATCAAGCATTTGATGAAAATTATCTCAGAGATGAGCTTAACAAAAGAGGATTAGGAAACATAGAGATCATGAGATACAGCTCTAGAATAGGTGAGTACTCTTCATTGGGAGTTATAAGAAAAATATTGAACAAATATTGTATAAGACCTGATCAATGTAGATAAGATCTTTTAAATAATGAAGAGAATATTAGAGGTCTCAGCTAATAGTTATACAACGATCATATTTTAATCCTAAGGATCTTATGTATTCATCTTCTGTCACAAAAAGTTTTGAAGGAACTATAAGTATTTGAGGAACCTCTTTCAAAGGATCTTTCAACATGAATTTCGCTTCTCCACCACATATTATAGTATCTTCATCAATATGGATCCCTAACACAAAACTTTTTTCATTAAATAGATTCTCTCTAAATCTTTCTTCAAGTTCTAACAATATTCTAACAGCATCTGATGCTCTCATAAAGATCTTCTTCTCAACATCTATATCAAGAAGATATAACGTGTGTAATCCTCTGATCATGTTTTCTCTAAGAACATGATAAGGATATTCACTTAATATATTATCTTTCGGAAATGTTATCGTAGAGATCTTTCCAAGCCTATAGATCATTAGGCCAGTGAATCCTAAGGCTGCATGTATAGATGAGATCCCTGGGACATATCTTATACAGAAGCCTTCTTCAACAGCTCTCTTAGCAATAGAGACATGTGTTGTTGCTGTCATAGGATCTCCCCATGTTATTAGACATGTGTCAACATTTTCTCTAAGATTTTTAAGAAGGATCTCTCCATTTAAATCCTCAAGATCTTTTCTAGAGACTCTAATGATCTTCTTCCCAATAATTTTCTCAAGATCCTCTATTCCTCCGCGTGAAGAGATTGAGGTGTATTCTTCTGCAAAAATTTTTTCACATCTATCTCTCAGAATCTCTAAGGCTTCTAAAGTTATTTGTTTGAGATAAAGTCCTAGACCAATTATATATAGTTTTACACATCTCTCTTTACTACTCACAATAACACCCTTTGATCAGAGGAGATAACTATAATATTATGATCTCTGTGTCAAGATTTCTGATATTAAGAATAGCAAAAGAAGCTTTCCCACTTAATTTCCCAAAAAGCTCTCCCGGGTTGAGAATCAGAGTGTCTTTTAAAAATCTATTATCAATAACATGTGTATGACCATATAATATGACGTCATAAGATCCTGATCTTGCCAAAGCCTCGACATATTCACGGGTCTCTTCCGAAGATCCTTTTCCATGGATCATAAGAATCTTCTTTCCCTCTATTACTAACACATATGGAGGATCCTGAACTTCAGAGCCGTTTCTATCAGCAATCTTTTTTAAACCAATTTTCTCACCATCATTATTACCAAAGATAAGAATCACTTTGAGTCCTGCGGACACGAATCTTAATAATGTAAATGGAGACACAACATCTCCTAAATGAATCACTCTATCAATTCCTCTCTCTTTAATCAGCTTAATTGCTATATCAACATTATCAAGATTATCATGAGAATCACTCATAACAGCTATATAAGAATTCTCTACGGCCATTATCTCACCAATAATATTTCATACGCCTCAATATATATGATTATTAGAGATCTGACCTTCTCGCCCGCCTTAGGGAGCTTATGCCCCCTTCGGAGCGGATCATTGGTTCCCCTCATCTATTCGGGTTTACATCTGTCATCTGAGGGGCAGTCGGGGTGATCAGAACATTGAATAAAGTATGAAGCCTGCGAGAAGACTTATTAAAGTATAAGGAATAAGATATTTATATCCATCTCTCACAGGCGTCTGAAGATATTTAGCTGTATATAGATAACATGCATGCATGGGAGATCCTAGGTATCCTAAGAATGATGCTGCATATATTATCATGATCATTTCTCTTGAGAGTTGTGTTAACAATGATAATATAGGTGTTGCAACAGCGATGCCTGTCGTCGGGTGGCCGCTTATAAGTGAGAAGAATAGAGGTAATAATATGATCATGATCCTTAGATCAGGTGTATGTGTGATCAGAAAGTTTTGAATGCTCCTAAGATCTATTGTAGAATAGAAGTTTCTGAATAACATTATTGAGAATGCTAAGAATATCATTTCAAACATTTTTTTATCCTTAAAAGCCTCTGAGATATCTCTGACGGCGAGTCTGTTCAAAATTATGAGAATTATGATCCCTAAGAGAACTGATATAATTACATAAAGATCGTTTGATAACAATGGGTTTCCCGAGAGAGCCATCATAAGACTCACAGCTATTGTCGTCATGATCGGTAGAACAGATCTTTTTATTCTATCATTTGATAAATAAGACGTAGAGCTTCTATTAATTATATGAGAAGATCTTTTTATGAAGACTGTGAGACCTAATATAAACATGATTGAGGCCAGAGGAAGAGATAATATAGAAAGGCTCCAAGGACTGATCCTTGTCAAAGCTGAGGTAAATATGATAGTTGTGCTTAGAGGATAGAAAAATAATATTATATGTCTATACCAGACATTTATAAATAATTTGAGAGAGCCATTTAAACCTCTCTGATCTCCGACAACATCAACTATAGGAGCTGAGAGAAGAGCTCCTCCAGGAACTGGAAGGAGACCTATGATCCCTGGGACCATAGTTAGAATAAGAATATCATTTCTAAAAATCTTTTGAAGACCCTCACCAAGATCTTTTATAATATCTTTTCTCCTATATAGAGAGACGTAAAAAGCGATCATAAACACATTAATCATTAGTAATATAGAGATTTTGTCTGTCAATGTGTTATATAGCAGTCTGATGAGATGTAAAGGTCCTTCATATAAAAATGATCCTATGACTATAGTCGAGAAGAGGCTCAAAGCAATATTTACTCTAGCTGATATAAAAATGATCAGGATCAATATTATTGTTATTGTCGTCTGAAAAGAATCCATTTAAAATTTTCTCCCTCATATATAGTATTCAAGAAATCTTTATATTAGTCACATATATATTTAAAATCTCAAATGGTGTATATATTGAGTATTAAAGTTGTGTCGTTTGATGTATGGAATACTTTATTAGATATAGACAAGTTTTATCGTATAATTGCTGTGAAGATAAGTGTTTTGACTAAGAGAAATTTTGAAGAGATCTATAGTCTTATGAGAGAGGCTTATAAAGAGGCTTTGAGAGAGAGATTAGAAGGAAGATTCAAAAGAATCATAATCGACTCAGCTGATTATTTTGCGAAGAAAATAGGTGTTGAAAAAGATCTTCTGTTTAAATCTTTGGTTAAAGCTCTCTCAGATGAAGATATAAAAGATCTTTTGTATGATGATGTTGTGGAGACGCTTGAGAGACTTAGAGAAAAAGAATTAAAACTTGCCATAATTGGAAACGTGATGTTTTGGCCTGGAATGGTCAATAGATATATTCTTTATAAAAATAATGTTCTTGATTATTTTGATGTGACAATTTTTTCTGACGAGATCAATGTTATAAAGCCTGATAAAGAGATTTTTGAATATATAGCTTCATCACTTAATGTGAGGCTCAATGAGATGGCTCATGTTGGAGACTCTGTTGAGCACGACCTTGCTGGAGCAGTATTAAATGGAGTTTTAGGCATATTGATTAGAAGAGATGTTGAGACGCCTATTCTAAGACTTGGATCAAAAGCTTATCTAATTAACGATCTTAGGAGACTAATAGATCTTTTTAATATCATCTAGGGTCTCACAGTATAATATATTCTTCTCTTATTTCTACCTCTATTCTCAACTTTTAATAGAACTATCCCACCAATTTCTGAAGTATTTCTCACATGAGGGCCTCCGTCCGCCTGAAGATCTACTCCAGGGATCTCTACAATTCTCAAGATATTATAATTAGGAGGCATCTTCTCAGCAAGTTTTGTTATCCCAGGTATCTTCAGAGCCTCATCTCTACTCAAATAATAGATCTTTACTTCAATTCCTCTTCTAACAATCTCATTAGCCCTAGCCACGGCATTCTCAAAAACTTCTCTATCAAATCTCTCAAGTGAGAAATCATCTCGAGCATAATCAGGTTCGACCTGGCCGCCTGTTATAAGAGCATTATAATCTTTATACATTATAGCTGAGAGAATATGAGCTGCTGTGTGAAGTCTCATAAGTCTATATCTTCTCTCCCAATCAATCTCGCCTTCAACCTCAGATCCTTTGGCAAGACCTTCATAAGTATCTAACACATGATACACATCGTCAGTGTCTTTATCGTGTAGAGCCTTTAAAACTTTATAAACTCTTCCACAACATCTTAATACTCCTGTATCAGTTGCTACTCCACCACTCTCCGGATGAAAAATGGTCTGATCTAGGAGAACTCCTCTATCAGTTATATCAAGGATCTTAGCTTTAAAAACTTTTTGATAAGAATCATCTCTATACAGATGTTTTGTGCTCATTCTTCTCAGCCTCAGACTCTCTATTCTCATCTACACATATAACTATTATCCATTTTATAACTGAAAGTCTTGTCCTTTAGAGTTGGGAGAAGGTCAGAGCGTTGAAACTTATTCTACTGACATATCTATTCTCTTTAAAATCTTGTAATATCTCTCTATATCTAGCATATTCAATGATAATTATCTTAACACCACACCTATCTCAGGAGTACACACTTTGTCAAAAGCTTAAATTACTATATTATTCTTTACTATATCATTCCTCAAAATTAATCATGAAAAAGTTGTGTAGCAATGATTCACACTCACATTATGTGGCGCTTCAAGAGAGTCAAAAGAGGTATTAAAACATGAAGATAGGTTAATTTCTAGCCACTTTCTCTCTTTTCCAAAATGCTGAAAATACTGTTGCTACCAATCATCATAATAATAATTTTACAACCGAAAGCCTCGCCCTTTAGGGTGGGGATGAATAGAAATATTTACAATCTTTTCATGTTCTGATCTTTTTGGAGAGCACTCCTAGGTACTTTGATCGGAATTACAGCTGGGTATTTCAGGGGCTTTGTAGATAGCGTGCTTAGACTCTTCATAGATGTCAACCTAGGCCTGCTCTCCATGCTAGTTCTAGTACTCATAGCATCCTACTTCAGGGGGCTAGACTACATAGGGATGGCTTTAATAATATGCCTCTTCAACTGGGCATGGCCAGCTAGGCAGGTGAGAGCCCAAATCCTCAGCCTCAGGGAAAGAGACTTCATATGTCTAGCTAGGCTATCCAATATGGGCAGGTTCGAAATCCTAGTAAGGGAGATCATGCCCCGCCTCACACCATGGATGGTGGCTAATTTTGTTAATGCCACGATATTTGCCATCCTTACCGAATCAGGTCTCTCCATAATAGGTTGAGGCCCCCAGAGAAGCATGACCCTTGGCATGATCCTGCATTATGCCCTGAGCTACGCAGCTATATATAGGGGGCTCTGGTGGTGGTGGGCAACTCCAGTAATTTTTCTATCTATCATTTTCTTCTTCCTCTATCTTATATATATGGGTATAACTAGGTATTTTGCAGAGAGGGAGGTATTTGCTTGATGGGAGAAGAGATCCTGAGGATCAAGGATCTCAGGGTAAGCTATCTAACTAGAAGAGGAGAAGTGAAAGCAGTTGATGGAGTAAGCCTAGGACTCTATAAAGAAGAGATCCTTGGGATCGCAGGGAAATCCGGGAGCGGAAAATCCACCCTGGCCGCTGCTATTTTAAGGCTTGTTAAGCCGCCCGGGATCATTAAAGATGGGAAGGTTCTTTACAGAGGTAAGGATCTTCTTAGACTAGGTGAGGAAGAGTTTAGATTATATAGAATGACCAAGATAGCTTATGTACCCCAGGGTTCTATGAACTCACTTAATCCAGTTATGAGAATAAGGGATCAGTTCATGGACATGCTCAAGGATCACGGCCTAAAGATCAAAAAGGAAGAACTTGAGGAGAGGTTAAGAGAGATTCTGAGCTCCATGGGGCTCAAAACCTCGATCCTAGATCGATACCCCCACGAGCTTAGCGGAGGAATGAAACAGAGGACTTTAATAGCCCTATCTCTTATCATGAACCCCGAGATCTTGATTGCAGACGAACCGACTACAGCGCTTGACGTGGTTAGCCAGAGAGGTGTCATGAATATCCTGAGGGATCTGAAGGATCAGAGAGGAACATCAATTATTCTGATCACCCACGACATGGCGGTTCAGGCGGAACTCTCAGATAGGATGGCGATAATGTATGCTGGCAAGATCGTGGAGGTAGGTCCTACAGAGGAGATCTATAATGAACCTTTACATCCATACACGAGGTTACTCATAGAATCGATACCATCACTAGGAGATGAAAAACCCCGAAAGAGTATAGAGGGAATACCCCCCGGACCTTGTGAATCCTCCTAAGGGCTGCAGATTCCACCCCAGGTGTCCCTTCTATATCCCTGGCAAATGTGATACCCAGGAGCCCATGCTTATTCAAATATCTAGTGGAAGAAGTGTTGCATGTCTCATCTATAGTTGAGCTAGTGAGATCTTGGGGATCCTAATCTCGATGGAAGGCTTTTACAAGATCTATAGAGTTAGAAAGTTCCTCAGGGCGGAAAATATAGTAGCTGTTGAGGACTTCAACATAGCCATTAATGATGATCAACCGATAGTAGTTACGCTAGCAGGGGAAAGCGGTTCGGGTAAAACTACGGTGGCCAAGATGATCTTGGGGCTTGAAGAGCCCACAAAGGGGGTTGTAAGGTATAGGGGGATTGATCTAAAGAGGCTAAGGGGGGAAATTTGGAGGAGATATAGAAGAGAAGTTCAGGCTGTTTTTCAAGACCCTTACTCCACATTTAACCCCCTTCACAGAATAGAGACGGTGCTCAGGATCCCTCTAAAGAGGCTAGGAGTTGCTACCTCGAACCAAGAGATCGATCTAATAATTAGGAAGAGTCTTGAGGATGTCGGCTTAGATCCTGATAAAGTCTTGAGTAAATATCCCAGGCAACTAAGCGGTGGTGAAAGACAGAGAGTAATGATAGCAAGGGCTATATCTCTACAACCTAAGCTTATAGTGGCTGATGAGCCAGTCTCAATGCTGGATGCGTCTATAAGAGCCTCCATCATAAACATACTCAAAGACCTCAGGGACAGAAAAGGGGTCTCGATCCTATATATAACCCATGATCTTAACACGGCATATGGAATAAGCGATGAGATCATTATCATGTATAGAGGCTCTATAGTCGAAAAAGGCCCTGCCAAAAAGGTTCTTCTTGAACCTCTCCATCCCTATACCAGATTATTAATAGAATCGCTACCTAAGCCACGACCAACTAGGAAGATTTTAAAAAGTAGGGAGATAAGCATTTACGAAGATACTGCCACCCCGCAACACGGATGCAAGTTCTATCCTAGGTGCCCTCTGAGAATGGATAAATGTCTTAATAAGAAACCTCCACTGATTAGTGTTGGTGATAGAGAAGTTGCCTGCTACCTCTACGGAGAATAGGGATCCATCTAAGAAAGTATTAATATTTAAAGGATCTGTTAGCTGGGATGATAAACTTAAAAGTGATTACATATATATAAATTTCCACATACCTGAGAGCGTTAAGTGTCTAGAGATCAGCTATACATATCCGGAGAATTCTGGGTGCATATTAGATATAGGGTTGCTAGGGCCTGGAGGGGTTTTCAGAGGCTGGAGCGGGTCAAACAAGAAACAGATCCGTCTCTCTCCTGAGTCAGCTACTCCAGGCTATCTAAGAGGCCCTATAGATCCTGGAGAGTGGTCAATAATGCTAGGATTAGCAAAAATCCCTAGAGACGGATATTGCCCCTATCAAGTTATTATAAAAGCACAGGATTGCGAGGGGTTAGCACAACATAATTCTGGAATCCAATGCACAGCTCCTAAGATGAGAGCGAAGCCTCCTGAAAACTGGCTTAAAGGAGATCTTCATGCTCACAGCGTTCATAGTGATGGTGTGGACACGATCTGCGATATAGCTCTTGATGCTATTAGACAAGGCCTCGACTACATAGCTATCACAGATCACAATACAATTAGCCATCATGAAGAGCTAGAGATCGTAGGAAGAGGTATAGGACGTGAGAATTTAATCCTGATCCCGGGTGTAGAGATCACCACCTACTATGGTCATCTTAGTGTATGGGGGGAGGGGTGGATCGACTTTAGGAGGGGGCCTAGAGAGCTTGGATCCCTTGTCCAGGCTGCCCATGAAAAGGGTCTTGTGATATCGGCTAACCACCCATTCAGAGATCTTGGGGATCTCTGCATAGGCTGCGCTCTAGCTGATAAGTCCATCAGGGGGTTTGACGCTGTCGAGGTCTGGAACGGTCCTTGGCATGCGTTTGGCAATAGAGAGGCCCTCTATTGGTGGCACACGATGTTGTGCGAGGGGTTGAGGGCAGCAGCAATAGGAGGTAGTGATTATCACGGGAGAAGGGATTCTGTGATAAGGGTGGGGGAGCCAACTACCTGGATAAAACCAAGTTCAGGAACGCCAAAGGGCTTGATTGAGGCAATTAAGTTGGGGAGAACCTATGTAACAGCCTCTCCCAGAGGACCTAGGATCGATATTACCCTAGCCAGAGGATCTACAGAGACCTACTCTATAGGTGACACAGTATCTGTAGAGGATAGAGGGGAGAGTCTCAAATTGGTGATCGAGATCCAGGGTGTTGAGTTAGAAGCCATTCTCAAGCTTATCACGGCTGAAGGCGTTATCCATACACAAATAGTTAGGGGAGGAGATAATAAGTTTGTGAAGGATATCGTACTTAGCAAGGAACATGGGTTCCTCAGAGCTGAGCTAGGCATTTTCTCAGATCCCTATTCGGTTATGCTGAAGAATGGAGATATTATGATAGCCCTGACAAGCCCCATATATCTCAGATAGACTGGTTCCCTCAAGTAGTTCCGCCTCATCTATATCAAGGGCTACTGCGGATGCTATTCTGCTTATGGCGCCTGCCTTCGTTATTCCTGAGCCTGAGGTGCCGGCAGCAACCTCTATATTCTCTATCTTGAATATTACTGGCTGTCCATCTATTGGATTCATGTCGTAATGGCCAGCCCACATGGAGGCTGGGGATGCTCCTGTGAATTGAGGTAGGTATTTCGATAGGACTGGGTATATGGAGTATTTATAGAAGCTCTCCTCAGGCTTGGGATCTTATTCGATTGCATAGTGTCTTCCTAGATTGTCTGAGAGCCCTACCCAGAAGCTCTCCTCTCTGATCTCAGGCTTTACATAGATTTTTCTGGGAAGTATTGTGAAGGGCATCACGTAGAGATCGTTATAGCATTTCATATGTAGGAGGGAGGAGAGATCTCTTGTGCTAGCCCTTATAACAAAGATCTGCCTCTTCTTAGGATTAACACGGGATCTATACCTATAGGCTCCAAAAGCCTTCTGGTCCAGGCTCCAGCTGCAACGACTATATTCTTAGCCTCTATATCCTGCCACGCAAAAGGCTCCCCAGGTATTTCCAGAGGCCTTCTAGGACCCATTACTATCCTTCTAACATGGGTTGTTGTATATTACCTCGCCTCCAAGGGATCTGTATGAGGCTTTATAGAACTTAACAAGGGGATCTGGATCCGGGGTGCCGGCTCTAGGAACATATATATTAGAATCTATATCTGGTATCCCCGTGGCTCTGGCCTTATCATCATGTGAAACATCTATATTAAAGCCCTGTCTCCTCAGCTCCTCCCGCTCCACAACCCTATAGCTACCCCCTAGCTTCTCAGCAGCGTCTAGAGCTGGTCTCATCCTTTCTAGCTCCTCAATATCGGCCAGGAATAGATATCCCAGGTACCTGATCCCGAGATCCCGGCCCAAGGATTTCTCAACATGCTTATAGAACTCGACAGAGCTCTTAGTGATCATTACATTGACTCTAGAGCTGAAGAAAACTCTAAACATAGCAGCAGATCTAGAAGTATCCCCCATACCCGGACCCGGATTCTTATCAACCACAACAACCCTAGATTTGGGGCTGTTTTTCTTTATATAGTGAGCTGTAGAGAGACTAACAACACCCTCACCTATGACTAGGTAATCTATCTCCGGCGATCCCCCCATGATATTAGTCTAAGACATTCTTAAACATAGCCTAAAGAAAAGGCCTTGCTCTTCCCCAGAGGATTAATCCTAGTCTACCTTTACTCATCAGCTTAACGACTTTTCTAACCATGTTATTTACTATATTCTATTGAGGATCGCTAGCAACCATAGATCCTGTCCTCTCCTTAGAGATCTATGTCCTTATAGCTATTAAAGTTTGAGACTGACAAGGTATGGAATAAAGTTTTCTCCTTATTGTTTTATCTTAAGGTATAGGAGCGGTAGTTTTTTAAATGCCAGCAAAGATACCAGGGCTCTCGAAAGTGCTGAGAATGTAAATGTTATCTCGCTTCCATATGGTATCGATGAAGAGATTATTGATCCTATTATTGATGCTGAGGACGCACCCATATTGGTTGAAAACACTATTATAGAAAGGGCTATCGGTCTCACATCTCTAGGGAATAGGTAGAGATTATAGAGACCTGTTAATAGATCCCATGATGACCACCACACAGAAGATTATATCTCTAGTAAGATCTGTGAGGCGAGGCTCCTCGCTACCATAAAGAGGATCGGGATAGGCGATATCATCACCAGAGTTGTGGTGAATATTATCCTGGTCCCATATCTATCTACTATAAAGGGCCATATACCAAGGATCAGGGCCTTCACAAGATAGACCGTCGCCATTTTGCTAGTTATCCATACCTCGTCCCCTCCTATGCTGTATATTAGGTAGTAATTCCATATAGATGTTGGGAAATTTACTGCTACTGTATATAACAGTATAATTAATATATATTCCTTCACACCGCGGGATCTAGCCATGTCTCTGTAAATGCTAACAAGATTTATGAGCCCCGCACTACCCACAGGTTTCAGAGCCACAACAATCCCGGGATCATCCTTAATCATCTTCAGAAATATCGTTGAGATTATCTCTGCTAAAAGGGACAGGATATAGAGAACCCAATATGCATCTGTACTTCCACCCCCTAGATATAGGAACACCACTATCGATGCTGCTAAGGAGATTAGCGATGCCATGTTGTTGAGAGAGTTAAGCCTTCCAAAGAATTTCGGGGCCCTGTCCCTAGTAACGATATTGGCACCGATTCCCCCGCAGCTATTCCAGCTATTGCGCCGGACATCTATGAAACGGCTACTGCGGAGTAGAAAGTCAATAGCTTAGCGCTGTGGCTGGGCACCAGATCTGCAAATATTATAGATGCCTAGCCGATCCTGTTGATCGCTCCAAAGAATAGCCACAGCTTCTTCCTAAAATACCTATACCTAAGAATAATAGAAGTACCTATCATAGCACCGAAACCAACGAAGCTGAGCTGGACAGCGGTTAGCACACCTAGAAGAGCAATATCCATGCCTAAGATCCTTATTCCCAGCGGCTGAACCAAAGATGTGGATAGAGATATGGAGAAGTTATAGGTGGGAGACTCGAACATCCACATTTTAAGGCTGTATTCTCTATTGAAGTAACCTCTATTATCATCCATGCTTATATACTACTCACCATACAGACGATGCAGACGAACCAGGCCTATAAGGCCTCAGCTATAACATCCCGCACAATATTATAAGAGAAGTAGGAACTTATATATCTATCATACGATGAGCATGATAAATAGTTTTCGAGGGCTCGGCACCCCACCAATGATCATAATAGATTATAATAGATATTGCATATGTATACATATGTATATATTTATTAGAGGATAGTTCGATAACTCTTTGGTGATGCTTCAATGACCATCAATGTTAGTAGAAGAAACGCTCTCAAGCTAATAGGTGCAGGGATTGGGGGCCTCATTATAGGGGTTGCAACTGCATCAATGATCCTTCCACGAGGACAAGGGAGAACTACGACTACAGTAACCGTCACAGAGACTAAGGGAGTAACAGTTACTCCCACCCAAACAACCACCCCTCCAGGGGCTGTTCAGCAGCAAGGTATCACGGTTTGGGGACAGGGACCTGAGCCTGAGTCGCACTACAGGTTTGACAATATAGTGACAGCGGGCAACAGGGTTTCTAAGATAGTGAGCCTAGCCGGTGGGAGAGCAGAGATAAGGATAGGTGGTGAGTATTCCACAGCTGCGTGGTCGGACTATAGAACTAAGCTTCAGAATGCCCTCAGCGCAGGTACAGCCCCAGATATATTCATAGAGGCCCACCATGCTGTTGCTCCTCTCTCTGAGGCTGGCTGGATTCTTGCGCTTGATGATTTTGTGAAGCAGTACTGGGACTGGGGATATAATGACTTCATAGAGGGTCTGTGGAGTTCTGTTAGATATAAAGGTAAGATATATGCTATACCTCAGGACACCGAGGCCAGGCCTATATACTATAGAAAGGATCTGCTTAAGAAGCTTGGATGGAGCGATACAGAGATAGAGGAGCTGCCAAACAGGATCTTAAAGGGCGACTTCACATTCCAAGATATGTTAGAAACCGCTGCAGAAGCTGTGAGTAAGGGTGTTGTTCAACCTGGTTATGGAATATGGCATAGACCTAATGCCGGTCCTGACTGGCCGATTCCCTATCTAGCATTTGGAGGCACTCTCTATGATGAGGGGAAGAACGTTCTCGTAGCTGATATGAAGATCTGGTATAAAGTCTTCGAGTGGTTCTACCAAGCTTCTATGAGACAGAAGAAAGCGATCTGGGATAAATTAATAGGCCTTGATTTCAACAGGGATGTGCACCCCACAGTAGTAGCTGGCAAGGTTCTCTTCTGGTGGGGAGGCACATGGCATAAAGGGCAATGGATAGGCTCGTTCGGCCTAAAGGAGGAGGATTTCTGGAAATACTATGGGTTTGCCCTCTACCCACCTGGATCTAGAGGTGGAAATCCTGTAACACTCTCACAGCCCTTGGCCTACTTCATATACTCAAGATCGAGAAATCCGGAGCTAGCTTTCCTCCTAGTGACACTAGCATCTGATACATATCTCAACTCTCTACACGCTGTTGAGAGCGCTCATCTAGCTATAAGATACTCGCAGCTATCCCACCCAATATATGCAAAGGACAGATTCCTAAAGGAGACCGGCTATATGGTTGCATATGCAAAGTACCAGCCTAACCACCCGAAGTGGGGCACCTACTCACAGCTGATCTTCGAAACTATAAGGGGGATAGAGGGAGGGGCGTTAGATCCCGATCGTGCGCTTAACACCTTCTCCACAAGCCTTCAAAGACAACTGGGCGAGAGCGTTGTGATCAGGGAGTAGCAGATGATATAAATAGGCTCTATTTTATATAGCGATTAGGTGAGTCTTTGCCGCCCCTTAGAGACATGCCATTTATACTGCTATTCATCGGCATCTCCACAGCTATTATTCTACTATTTTTGCTGATCCCGGCGGTTCTCACGATCTTTATTTCGACTACCAATATGGATTATAGCTTGAAGTGGCAATTCATAGGTCTTAGAAACTATCAGGTCCTCCTAACAGATCCGCTCACAATTAGATTCCTCACAAACACAGCGATCTTCACAGCAGGGGTTTTAAGCTTTAACGTCCTCGTAGGTCTGTTTCTAGCAATACTCTCTACTCATGTTAGTGAGCTCCTGGGCTATACTTTAAGAGCTGTGTATCTTTTTCCACGTGTAACACCCTCAGTTGTTCTGGCATTTACGATGCTCTGGATCTTCTCGCCTACAGAGAGTGGGGTTCTAAACTCTCTTCTAAGATATATAGGTATCATAAAGAACCCTGTAGCATGGACCACAGATTTCCCATGGCAGTTCCTCTTTCTAATTAATGGTCTTGTAGGATGTAGCCTGGGAATGCTGATCTTTACATCAGCTATAAAGTCCATACCCCCTGATTATATAGTTGCCGCGAGGGTTGATGGCGCCTCGACCTTAAGGATCATTGCTGGGATAATAGTTCCTATGATAAGAAATCATATAGGCTTTGTCATAGCCTATCAGACTCTATCTCTCATAGCCTCCTTCGAATATATATTACTCACATTAGATGGAGGCCCTGGCTACTATACAACCGAGGTCTGGGCTCTTGCAGCTTATCACAGGGCCTTCTCCCAGTATTTCATATCAGCTGACTACGGCTATGCTGCTGCGATGGTAGTGATTTTGATGCTTGCTGCTGCAATTCTCACCATAACCTACTGGAAGATCTTTAGGTTAGGATCGGGGATAACAGAGCCTAAACTGGAGGTCTGAGAAATGAGCCTAGGGAGGATCCTGATCAATTTACTAGCCATGATCCTTATACTCCTTGGCCTCTCCCCATATGCCCTCATCCTGCTTCTAGCCTTCAGCGAAAAACCAACATCTATACAGGGTTTCACAATCGATAGCTTTGCCTTCATAGCAACCGGGAAGCTCCTCCAAGATCCCAGGTACTCCCACATATATCCAAATATACATGCAGCCCTAGTAAACACCCTATTTCTCGCACTGGGTGTCTCCTTCTTGGTTACGCTCCTATCTTCCATGACAGGATACGCTCTCTCAAGATACCCTGTGCCCGGTAGAAGAGCAATTCTAGCAACGGTTTTAGCCCTACACGGCATCCCTGTAATAATTCTCTTGATAGGGCTATACTTTGTATTACGATTTATCGGCCTATTCAACACCCTTATAGGGGTCATACTAGCTAAAGTAGTTCTCGACCTCCCTCTCGGAATATGGATTATGAAGAACTTTTATGACAACTTACCGTGGGATATCGAGATTGCAAGTATAGTTGATGGGGCTGGTAGATTCACGACATGGCTTAGGATCATGTTGCCCTTAGCAAAGCCGGGCATAGCTGCTCTAGCAGTTCTCGAGTTCATATCTGGTTGGGGTGAGTTTATCCTAGTATATACCCTAGTAACGAGTAATACCAACTGGACCCTTTCCATGGTTATAAGGGGGCTAATTGGTGAGATGGGGTCTGTTAATTTGAACCTCTTAGCAGCCCTCTCGATCTTCTACTTAATCCCGGTTCTAATATTCTTCATAGCTACGCAAAAATATCTCCTTAGAATCGCCTTTGGAGGTGTGAGGGGATAAGGAGATGGTTGAGATAGTTCTTGAAAAACTTACCAAGATCTTCGGTAAGAATGTGATAGCCGTGAGAGATCTAGACCTAGTTATAAAGGATAAGGAGTTCATGGTTCTATTAGGCCCTTCGGGGTGTGGAAAAACAACCACACTCTACATGATAGCTGGGATCTATAAACCTACGAGGGGCAACATATACTTCGACTCCAAGCTTATGAATGATGTTGAACCCAAGGATAGGAATATAGGTATGGTGTTTCAGAGCTATGCTCTCTATCCCCATATGAGTGTCTTTGATAACATCGCCTATCCACTGAAAATCAAGAAACTGCCGAAGCAGGAGATCGTGAAGAGGGTGCGGTATGTGGCTGAGATGCTGAAAATTGATCATCTATTAGATAGGAAACCATCACAGCTATCAGGAGGACAGCAGCAGAGAGTAGCCCTCGCAAGGGCTATAGCCAAGCATCCAGACGTATTTCTCATGGACGAGCCTCTCTCAAATCTAGATGCAAAGATAAGGGTTGAGATAAGGGCGGAACTCAAGAATCTTCAGAAGAGGCTTGGGATAACCACTATCTACGTAACACACGACCAGGCAGAGGCTATGAGCCTCGCCGATAGGGTTGCTATCATGAACTCAGGCTCTCTAGAACAGGTGGCTACCCCTGAAGAGCTCTATTCAAAGCCCGCTAGCCTGTTTGTTGCCTCATTTATAGGGAGCGTACCTGCCAACATAATTAGGGTCGAGATTGATGAGGATTATAAGGCTTTTCTTAGAGACAGAGAGGTAGCGATTCCTAGGGAGCTGATAGAGGCTATAAGGGTCTCGGGCTCTAAGATTCCAGAAATATTCTATATAATGGTTAGACCTGAAGATGTCTCTCTACATAGTCCAGGAGAATCAGATCTTGTGGGGGAGGTATTCTCGATAGAATATCTAGGAAAAGATCTTGTATATCATATAAAGATCCATGAAGATCTTACGATAAGAGCCTACACATCAAGAGAGAATCTACTCAATAGCTCCAAAGTCGGGGTGAAGATCAACTGGAAGAAGGCAAAGATCTACAGAGAAGATGGGAAGCTAATAGTCTAAAGGGATCGAGAAAAGTAATCGAGACCCTACATACCAGAGGAGCTCCCCTGATAATAGCTCATAGAGGCTTCACAGGGATTGGAGAAAACAACCTAAGATCATTTATAGCGGCTCTAGATAGAGGAGTAGACATGATTGAGGTGGATGTGAGGATCTCGGGAGACGGGGTTCTCGTGGCACACCACGATCCTGAGATCGGGGATTTAAAGATCTCTGAGGCTACTGTGGAAGAGCTTAGGAGGGTCGGGATAGAAGATCTAGAGTATATAGTAGGAGCTCTAGGAGATGAGGCGCTATATATGATAGATATAAAGATCCCAGATGTAATAGGGGAACTTAGAAGAATAATCCTGAAGTACGGACTACAGGAAAGAGCGATTTTGGCCGGGGATCCAGAGGCTGTGAAGGCCTTAGGAGACGAGCTTAACATGCTCATTGCACCTAGCTTCGGCCTCTGCAACTGGGGCTACTCACTGAAAAGGACGCTAGAGATGGGGGCCCAGATTCTTAATGAGAACAAAGTATGCTACGATCCTGAGGCTCATAGAGAGGCTCTAAATCACGGACTCTTGATCAGTGTGTGGACTGTAAACGATCCACACGAGATCGAGGACTTCGCTCTAAGGGGTGTGCATTTTCTAGTAACTGACAATATAGAAGAAGCGGTAAAAATAGTGAGAAGACTAAGAGAATTAACTAAACATGATCTTGGCTGGTGTATCAATGCCTAACACTCTTCTAATCATAATAGTAGTGAATCGATCTAGATTATCTATCTAACATCTTCTAATCTTACCCTTGCATAGGATTAGAGCCTAGAGGCATGTTGTCCGCATATTTTGTAACATCGAGTCGCCAAACAATGCTGCCTAGAGGATCATCAAATCGCCATAGAAGATGCATAGCCAACTACCCACGATCTCTCTCCTGTGACATCGCCGGATGCCGCATATTTAAGTGTTCTTGCCTCTCTGTACTCACAGATCTTGGCTAAATATATAAAGACCATGGTGGGTCCTGGACCACAGGTCTACACGTTGTTCTCTACTATATATCTGTAGAAGCAGTCTACATCCAGCTTTTTAACGAACTCAAGCGCCCCTAGATCCTTCTTAACCGATATTTCATGGGGTTCATAATGTGTCCAGTCGGTAGAGGCTATATAGATCACATCTCTTCCCAGGTCTTCAACAGCCCTTGCTATCGCGCTAGCTATGTCTCTAGCTACCTCTATAGTCTGCATAGCCATTGCGATAGGAACTATCTTGAAGCTGTTTCCAAATATATGATGTAGAAAGGGTATCTGAACCTCTATAGAGTGCTCGCTCTCGTGTGGGATATCATCTATATCTAGATAGCTACTATTCCTAGCTATCGCCTTTGCCAATCCGCTATCAATCTCGATCTTGCCCAGCGGCGTCTCCCATATATAATCCACCACAGTCGCTACAAGAGAGTCCAGGCCGCTGTGGTTAGGACCAGCTATTATGAAAACACCTAGCTTCCCTGACTCGGATATTATGGTAATATGTATGTGATGCAACAGGGCCAATATACATATAGCCTGCATGGGGCGCTATAAAGAGCTTTCTAGCCCGATCTCTCTGGGCATCCCTTATCGGTAGCTTTCCAATCCCCAGCTGATGGAGATAACACCACTCGATCCTCTAACCAGATCCTCTCTCTTAGCCTCATAGAAATACCCAGCAACTACTGGGTATCTCCTCTTCAAATAACCACCTTAGCCTCGAACTCTTCGAGGAGTACTGAGAGCTCCTGGCTGGGCCCTAGCTGCCCCCTCTCCCTGAGCACCTGCCTTGTTAATAGGTAATAGAGTAGAGCTAGGGATTTTCTACCCTTATTGTTTCCTAGAACTACCCCCGAGATCTTTGCATCAATGCTTACGAAGGCAACCACAGGCAACCCGATTTCGACAGCCTCTGTAAGAGCCTGGGTATCGACCCTGGGATCCGATATAATCACTACCTCAGGCTCTATATACCCTGGTAAATGAGGATTTGTGAATGTGCCAGGCATGAACCCCCCAAAATAGCTTTCCCACCTGTTAGCTTTGCAAGCATCTCTACAGGCTTGAAGCTGTACTGCCTAGCACCTACAGCCACTACCGAGGAGGGCTCGAAGGATGCTATGAACCTATCAGCGATCCTTATCCTCTCATCTATCTTCCTAACATTTAGTATGTAGAGCCCATCAGGCCTCACCCTGTATATGAACCTCTCAAACTGCTTGTTAGAGTAATAGGTCCCTATATGCACCCCAGGCGAGAGATGGAGATCTACCGGCACTAGGAGCTCTACGGTGGCATATTTTGTAGCCATCGCAGCCTCTCTCTGTATCTCCTCAGATCCCCGCCCTCCTCATACCCTATGCTTATCCAAGTACCACCTATAGTTTCCTAGAGTAGAATATAATATCGTTTACAAGGGGTACGTGGGCTAGAAGTATTCTTCTACAACAATACCTCTTGATACTCAGCTCGTTGAGAATCTTCTTTGGATCCTCGCCAGCCCTGACTCTCTCCTAGAGAACTCGTCCCATTGCCTAGCCACTGGATAGCCACATGTAAAGCATCTAACAGGGATTATCATGAGATCACCTATACGACTTCTGTCTAAACCTCCTGGCTGAGTATCTCATCCACTTCTCCAGCTTCGTCCTCCTAGGATCTCCTGAGAGCATCGTCCTATCATACTCCTTAAATATCTCCTTAATCTCCTTAACATCGCTAAAGAACATTGCGAGCCCCCTAGCTATCGTCATTCTACAGGCCTCGGCCTGGGACATGTATCCACCTCCAGATACCCTTATATCTATATCAACACTGTTCCTCACCTTCTCACCTAGTAGGAGAAGGGGCTCCATGACCTTTAACCTAGCTATCTCGATAGGGATCAGCTCTACAGGCGCTCCATTCACCCTCACAATCCCCCACTCCTAATAATAGCCCTCGCAATAGCTGTTTTCCTCTTCCCTATAGCTATCACCAGCTTCTCCTGCTGCTGAGAGCTCATCCCCTCCACCTCAGCTCCCTAGCTATGTCGGATAGATAGACATATTTACCCGATAACCTAGAGGCATCCGCATCTAAAATCCTTATCCTCGGCATATTGGATAGCTCCTCTGGAACACCCATATAGACCCTCAGCCTTCTCAAGGCCTCGAAGCCCTATATGTGGGCTCTGCCCAGAAAGGCTTCGGAGATCCAGGCATAGATGGGAGCCCCATGCCGCTGGGCTCCACAGCCACCAGTGAGCCCATAGAGATCCCAAGATCTCTTTGGGGAAGATGGAAGTCCCTCGATAACCACAGGGATGCTATAACATCCCTGTGGTTCAAGAAGCAAAGCAATCCAAAGCAAATTAATACCAATGACAACCAATGATCATCGGGGGACAAGCGGGATGTGGTTGAGTGTGTTAGATGCTTTATCCCAGGTCTATGCAGCTCAATGCAAGGTTATGAAGGGAGCCCAGTATCTGCTTGCGCTGCCATACTATATGAACAACCTGTGGGAGCAGATATATCTGAGGGGTTTGAAGAATCTCAGCATGCTCGTAGTAGTCCCAAATATCCCTGGTGATGCACCTAAAATACTAAAGCTTACCGAGGGCAGAATACCCCTTAGGAGGACTATAAGGGCTATGAAGAGGAGGAACGCAACAACATACTATATAACACTGCCCGAGATGATGAACGAGATATAGGAATACATATACAAAAATGATATAAGGCTAGACCTAATAGTGTTTTTAAAACAATGAAATTGAAGATCTATAACTGTATTAGGCGAATTTTCCTAACAGCGTAAACTTGATCCGAGAGCTCATGGTGAACATGGGCACTCAGGGGATTGAGCCTCCCGAGCCGGCGATCCCGGGTTCAAATCCCGGCCGCCGCACCAAGATCTTCACACCTAAAGATCCTCATTTATAAATACATGATCCTTGGGATCTAGTTTGTATACATGGGATCTTGGATCGTTGCTCGGGTTGTTCACCGATCCTCAGGGATCTTTATGAACATTGCATGTGTTTCTTAGATGTGTCTGTGAACATTGGATTTCATTTTGTTATGTGTAATAAGCTATATAGCTCATCACATATATATCTGTGGTGGCTGTTATAATAGAAATAGATGTATCAAGGCTCTCTGACTATGCAAGGGCTAGGCTTGTACAGGGTGTTGTGGATAGGTATGGGCTTGCAGGGGCATCCAAGCTCCTCGGAGTCTCGAGATCATATATCTACCAGATCTCCAGGGGGGATAAGAGGGCTCCCGAATATATTGTCTCAAAGGCTGTAGAGCTCCTGGGCATCGAGGACGCTAAGAAGATCCTCGGGGTTGAGGAGATGCTCAGAGCATGTGGAGCAACATACGAGGACGGCTCCCTGGATCGCATGTTCATAGCCGAGATATCGGCTGTAGCTTCTAGGGATGAGATCCTGAGGAGGATGATCCTTGAATTCGTGGTTAAGCACTACAAGGAGGAGCTCAAGAAAATCTTGGGGATAGTCCCAGAGAAGGTAGAGCTGAGGTGGGACGGGGGCTTCGAAGAATTCCTCAGAGAGAGGAAGAAGAGGAGGAAGATAGCTACGGAGGAGACTCTGAAGTACTATAGGAGTTTATTCAAGAAATATCTAGAGGGTAGGGAGCTTTCGAGGGAGCTTGCGGAGGAGGTGGCTAGGCATAGGAATAAGTGGCTTAGAAACGTTTTCAGACACTATATCCAGTACTTGTTCTTTAAAAGGGTTATCTCTGGAGAATCATATGGCTGGATCATGGAGTATGTTCCCAGCAGGAGTTACAAGGTTGAACCAAAGGTTTATGAGATCAACATTGAGGATGTGAAGAAAACACTCGAATACCTAAAGAGGAATCACGAGCTATACTACACAATATACCTATTAATGCTATATTCTGGGGCTAGGCTTCAGCATGTGCTCAAGCTCATTAGAGAGTGGAACCCGGATCAGGTGGTCTATATACCAATGATTGATCGGGATTCTAAGAGGCTGGTGTGCTTCGAGGATAAGGGCTTCTGCAGATATTACCTTGGGCTGAGGAGCGGTTCAAAGCCCTGTGAGTGGATCTATATGCCGGCGGAGCTGGTGCCAATGGTAGAGAGGTATAGGGGGACTAGGAGGAGTAAGGATCCCGTTTTAAGATATGCTAAGAGACACGGGCTACTATTTCCAAAAATGTTTAGAAAGATCAACTGGAGGATCCTGGTCAGGGCTATAGGGGATAAGGACTTGGCAAGATTCATACAATCAAGGTTTGGTGAGCTAGCAATATCAGAAGCAGTATACGAGAACCTATTAGAAAAAGCAGATCAGGAATATCCAAAAGTTATGGAGGAGCTGAAAAAGCAGCATTCAACACTTCCCTAGCTATATATTATATCTCTCTACGCCCCCAGGGTATTAGTCGCAACTTATACGTTTGACCACCTTGTCGGGGAGCCTCTTCGATCTCTTGATGTTCTCAACTAATGCATTGCACCTCCTATGCATCTTTATATATGATGCAACGCTCTCTGCCACCTCACCCCACTCAGCTTCAGATAGTTCTGGCTCTATGACGCCGCTGATCATGAGCAGTATTGCTAGCCTACTAGGAGGGCTAGACCTTAGTATGATCTCTCCAACATCCCTGGGCGAAAGTACTCCATTCCTAACTCCATAGAGTATCATCGCCAGACTCTCACTACCGATCTTGACAAGCTCCTCTCGACTAATTTTCACTTTTGATGACATGATGATCATTATTATGATTCATATCACAGAGTAATTAGTTCCTACCGAATAAATTCGAGGATAGCTAGAGAAAGATTGGTATTACCCTTAGAAAGATCTGTATTACAACTGAAAGCCTCGTCCCTTCAGGGCGGGGATGGGGATTTACCTATGTTTGTCCAGCTTTCTTTTGTGATTATTTATCTAAGAAGATGTCATGTTTTCTTTCTTATCTATTTCGATTCTTGAAGCGATTCTCATTAGTATTGAAGCTGCAAGTATGTTTGGAACAGATCCTGATATCACCAGGGTTAGTACTGGGTTTAAAATCCATATTAGACCTATCAACGGCATTATCATTGCTCCCATAGAAGTTGTCGCATGTACTCCTGCTACTGCGAAACTTCTTAATGCTCCAAAATATGAGACTATGAAGACTCTAAGCCCTATATTTATGAGTAAGTTTAATGCTGGTAAGAGTATTAATAATAATGCAAAGCTTCTGTTAAGAGGTGCTAAGATTGCTACCATGGTAATGATTGATGCGTTGAGTAGCATGGACGCGCCTAGCAGTAGAGATATGGAATGTCTCTTGGTGTAGACATCTATTAGGTGTCCAAGTGGTATTGAAGAAACTAGCTGTACTATATTAAACATTGAGTATAGAATGGATATTTCAGCTATGCTTAGACCTACAATGTCTCTTAGAAAAGGTGAAAGAAATCTTGAAAAGATTCCTGAGACACCTAGTAGAAATGCTGTTGCAAGCATGACTAGATAGCGATTCTTTATAAGGATCCTAAGTCCCTCAATAAGGTTTCTACTCATCTTGCTACCAGAGACCAGATGATTTTTCATAGGGGAAGTCTCAATTAACAACAGCCTAAGCAATGCTGTTATAAACATCACTATTGATGTGATGATGAAAATGTTCTTCTCTAGATGACCATACATGTAGCCTAAAAGCGCTGAGCCTAATGCATATGATGCAGGAGATAAGAGAGATCCTAGAGACAGGATTTTTCCTCTCCATACCTTAGGTACACTTTCAATACGCATTACTAATGATGCTACTGTAGGCAAAGCATCAGCTACACTATTCAGTATCACTGAAGAGGCTATAAATATGATTGAGAAGGTGTACGCCACATCATGTTGTAGCAGTGCTAAGTAGAGAAGTAAGATTGAAAAAAGAAATGTAAGATCTGATACTAGAAGCGTATACTTACCGCTTTTTTCAGCTAAGAAACCTCCGGCAACAGAGGCTATAACGTTCAACAGCGTAGCTATTATAAAGCTTAAGGTAAAGACAGTGATACCATACTCCATTGTCATGATAGGGAGAAACCAGATCAGAAAACCATTAATAATACCTTTAATAAATCCACAGAGATGTAATATTATAAAGTTTCTGATAATCCAAGAATCCTCACTCATATCATTACACGCTTTTTACAAGCTCTTGAGGGAACAGTCCATCACTCTTTATAATTTTTCTGTGTCATAAGGTTACTCTCTATATTTATTTATTATAATAGAGGTTCATAGATTTAAAATAGATAAGTAGAGTATATAAATTTATCTTAGTATGTTATTACAAATCTTCTGATAGATTCCATGTCCATAGTAATTAATAATTGTTGTCTTGCTAACATTAAGTATTAGCTTCTCAGGGAAGCATAAACCCAGATCAATAAACCTAGGACTCTCTCCTAAATCTATCAATGCGCTGATAATGTTATCTAAGTTGATGAGAAGCCTCCTAACACTATCTATATAGACATCTGTAGCAATACTTGCATAAGCTATTAAGCATCTCTATTCTCATCTATACATATATCTATTATTCCCATATAAAGTCCCTCGACCATTCTAAGTCTACATCCTAAGGATCTTGATATTTTTATTATGGGGTAATTCTCGGGAGAAGTATAGAAAAATATTGATCTGATCTTCATCTTCTTAGCCTCCTCATACAAGATCCTCGCTATAGTCTTTCCAACACCTCTTCTACGATAGCTAGGATGTACAACAACAGCTACTTCACCTGATCTATGCAGAACTCCTTCAGCAATTATCTTGCCATCATATTCTGCAACATAGACTATCATGTTAGGATCTTTTATATATCTCTCTATCTCTTCTATGCTAAGTCTCTTTATATATAGAAATCTCATGTAAAGATCTTCTGTTGAGAGAGATTCATATAATCTAAAGATCCCTTCAACGTCTTTAGTAGAAGCTCTTCTATATATGATCTTGCTGGGATCGATGTTCTCCATATGTCTCAAAAATATATTGTTTTAAAAAATATTATAATGTGATGAAGAATGCCGTGAACTCTGAGATGTGATGAAGGCTCGTGTTTCGGATCATATTTTCAATCAAAACCTGGAGGTCTTATCTTCACAACCTCTTTATTAACTAGTGTAGGTGGGATCTGTTTATTATAGAATGCTATAAGATTATCAGCGACTAGATTGGCCATTCCGAGTCTAGCCTCATAAGTGGCGCTTCCAATATGTGGAGCCAAAACAACATTGTCAAGACTTGTCAAAGGATGATCTGGTGGAAGAGGCTCTTGCTCAAAGACGTCTAAGCCTGTCGCAAAAATTCTTTTCTCTCTAAGAGCTTTTAATAGAGCTTCTGTATCAACTACAGCTCCTCTGGCTGTGTTTACCAATATAGCTGTCTTCTTCATTTTATTAAGAAATCTCTCATCAATCAAATGATAAGTTTCTTTAGTGAGTGGAGTATGTATGGAGACCACATCTGAGACCTCTGCTAATTTATATAGATCCATATATTCAGCCTGATATTTACGTTCAAACTCTTCATTTCTCATAATATCATAATAAACGATCTTCATTCCAAAGGCTTTTCCTATCTCAGCAACTCTAGATCCTATTCTGCCCAATCCTATCACTCCAAGGATCTTGTCTTTAAGCTCGATCCCTAGCATCATCTTCGGATGCCAAGCAGTCTTAGTATCTCTCCAGCCGCCTGATCTAACGAATTTATCTGCCTCAACAATTCTTCTGGCAGCAGCAAGGATCAGCGCCCACGTAAGTTCTGCAGTAGCCTCTGTCAACACCCCAGGAGTATTAGTTACATAAATGCCATGTCTAGTCGCACATTCTATGTCTATATTGTCAAAGCCTACAGCATATTGAGCTATTATTCTCAGGCTTTTCGCATTCTCAATTACTTGACAATCAATTTTATCAGCAAGCAAAGTCACAAGAGCATCATATTTACTGGCTTTCTCAATTATGACCTCTCTGGGAGGCTCATAGTATTTGTCCCAGATCTCGACATCATAATATTGTTTAATTCTGTTTATAGCTTCATCAAAAAGTTCTCTAGATATAAACACCTTAGGCCTTCTACCGCTCATATAAACAGCCTCCTACTGTTATTACTAAATAGACATAAAATTATTTTTAACAGAGACCATGCTCTTTAAGACTATTAAAAAATCAAAAGATTCTGTAAGATCTCTCTCTCAATTATAATAATATTTATCAAAAGATCTCGAAACATAATCAGTAAAAACTTGTGGAAAGAAATTTTTATAAGTATTATCAGAAGTAGTATAAAGGTGAGACAATGGTCAGGCTAACTGATAAATTAGAGATGTTATTTAAAGATATTGTTAAAAGAGATTCTGAAGGTATATACTGGTTCAAGACTTATTTAGCCGGTGAATGGGTATCAACAAAAGAGTATTCAGATGTGTATAGTCCTATTGATGAAAGTGTTATAGCAAAAATGCCTAGACTAAGTTATGAAGATATCAATCGGACTATTGATAAGATCTATAGTAGTGGTAGATGGAGTGCCAGAAACACACCTGGACATAAGAGACTGAGAATATTATTCAGAGCCGCCGAACTTTTGAGAGAATATGAAGATGTTCTTGTAGACTCTCTGATTATAAACGCTGGAAAAACTATATCAGCTGCCAGAGGAGAAGTGAAAGCTTCAATAGATCGTTTGGAGAGAGCTGATATGGATCTGAGGAAAGTCTTAGGAGACTACATACCTGGAGACTGGAGCGACGAGACTTTAGAGACTGAGAGCATTGTGAGAAGAGAGCCTGTAGGGATCGTCCTCATAATAACACCATTTAACTATCCTCTCTTCGACACTGTGAACAAGATAGTTTATTCATTTATAGTAGGCAACGCATTCATTGTTAAACCTGCATCAGCAGATCCTGTCCCAGTGATATTGTTAGCTAAGATCCTTGAGCAGGCTGGGATGCCTAAAGACTCTTTCGCAATCATAACAGTATCTGGAAGAGAGATGGATAAGATAGTATCTGACAAAAGAATTGCCGCCATATCTTTGACAGGTAGCACTGAGACTGGAGAGAAAGTTCTTAAGACGGCTGGTGTTAAACAGTTTATTATGGAGCTTGGTGGAGGAGATCCTGCGATCATTTTATCAGATGCAGATCTTGAGTGGACTGCTCAGAGAGTTGCCAGAGGAATATACAGCTACAGCGGTCAGAGATGTGATGCTATAAAATTAATTCTTGTCGAGAGATCTGTTTATGAGAGATTTAAAGAGCTTCTGATCAATGAGCTGAAAAAAGTTAAAATAGGAGATCCTAGAGACCCCAGCGTAGACATGGGTCCTGTGATAAGCGCGGATGTAGCTGATGAAGTTATAGATGCTGTGAAAGATGCAGAGTCTAAAGGAGGAAAGATTCTTTTTGGAGGAAGAAGAATTGGAAGAACATATATTGAGCCTACACTTATAGAAGCCGACAAATCTATAGTAAAGAGTCTGAAGGCTTATCAGAAAGAGATTTTTGCATCAATAGCTGTGATAACATCTATAGATAATGTTGACGAGGCTATTGAGCTTAGCAATGGAAGAAGATACGGGCTCGACGCAGCGATCTTTGGAAAAGATATTAATAAGATAAGAAAATTGATCAGATTTTTAGAGGTGGGCGCCGTATATATAAACGATTATCCTAGACATGGAATAGGCTACTATCCATTCGGTGGTAGAAAAGATTCTGGGATTGGTAGAGAGGGCATCGGCTATTCACTAGAGTATGTCACCGCCTACAAATCTATAGTATATAACTATAAAGGAGCAGGCGTCTGGGAGTACCTATAAACTCTTGATAAAAAAATTTTTTATCTTAAATATTTTTAAAAGCAAATAACTTAGGTAGATAATAAATTGATCGTTAGCATAACGCCTGAGATAGGAATTGATGAGATACCTATATACGCAGGAGGATTAGGAGTCTTAGAAGGAGACAAGTTTATAGAAGCTTCTGAGAAAGGTCTTGAATATGTTGTAATCACGTTATTTTATAGAAAAGGATACGTATATTATAGTTTTGATCCTGAGAAAGGTCTTGTTGAAGAAGCGAGAGACTTCAGCGAATATGAGGAGAAGCTGACTAGAGAAGATCCTTTTAAAATATATTTTGATGACAAAGAGATCATTATAACACCTCTCGTCTTCATAAGAAATAAAGCTAAAATAGTTTATCTAAAGATCTCTGCCCCAGAAGATTTTGAGGAGAAGTTAAGCAGATTATATATGGAGGATGATAAATACTGGTTTGAGGCTAAATATATTATACTTGCAAAAGCATCATATGATTATATAGACAAGAGATTAGGTTTTGAAAATATATCTACTATAGATATGCAAGAATCTTTAGCATCATTAATCTCAATATTGTTGCCACATACATTCAGAAAAAGACTTGTGATACACACCCCAGGACCGTGGGGTCATCCGAAGATCTCTAGAGAAGTTCTGGCTAGAGAGCTTGGATACACAGGTGGAGAAGAGATTATCACAAAAATATCTTCATCACGTGCAGACAAGATCTTTGCAGTATCTGAGAAACATTATGAGATCACAAGAGCAACTTTTCCAGAGTTCGACATAAAACTGTCTTATGTGACTAATGGAGTCAGCCTCAGAAGATGGATAAATGAAGAGATTAAAAATATATACAGAGATGAGAGAATAGATCCTTCTCAATTTCTAGAGGCTCATAACAAAATTAAGAAGAGACTTCTCGAGCTGGCAAAATCTTATAAAAAAGATCTTGATATAAAAGATCATGTTTTCATAGCCTCATGGGCTAGAAGGGTCACAAGATATAAAAGACCTTATTTCATGATAAGATTAATAGAAGATCTTGCTGATAAAATGAATATCTTGTTTATCTTAGGAGGAAAAGCTCATCCTAGAGATGGAGAAGGAGTTGGCTACATGAAGATCTTTTATGAGCTTCATAGAGAATATCCAAACGTTGTCTACATATATGATTATGATGTGGAAAAAGCTAAGACCATCTTAGCAGGATCAGACCTATTGTTGTTCACGCCTTTCCCAGGGTGGGAGGCTTCTGGAACAAGTTTTATGAAAGCTGGCGTAAATGGTGTGCCTACTCTCGCCTCTAGAGACGGAGCTGCTGTTGAAATGATCTCTGACGGGTTTAACGGATGGCTCTTCGGCTCAGACATAAGATATCCTATAGATCTTTATTCAAACACAGCCTCTGAAATTGATCAGAGAGATTATGTCTCTCTATATGATAGCTTTAAAAAGATTATTGATGTATATGAGAATAATTTTGATTACTATCTAGAGATAATGATCAATACTCTAAAAACTTTCTCGAAAGACGCTGATATAAACAGAGTGTTAAGACAATATTACCCAGAATATTTTCGAGAAAACCAGCTATAATATCCAAAGGACGTTTTAATTTGTTTTCAACATGATCTTTTTATGATTCAATGATTTAAAGCTTTAATGAAAAACCTCATATATATCTCTTGTATAACTAGTTTATAATGTAGAAAAATGAGAATACTGATAGTCACCTCTAGAATGGCTGAGCCTCTTATAAATGAAGTTGTTAAAGAGATTAAAGAAAGTTTTTATAGTAAAGATCTGATGATTGATGTTGTGGCCTCCAAAGTTCCTGTGGCAGCTCTTATGACCACGAAAGATCTTGATGATCTTATGGATGGTCTCAGATATAGATTAAAACTTTATGACGCGGTTCTGGTCCCCGGACTTTTAATAGGCGACATTGAGATCGTATGTAAAAAATATGATCTAAGGAGATGTTATAAAGGAAGTAAATATGCGGGTGATCTTCATAAAGTTATTGAGGCATTGTTAAATGGTGTTGAGCTCTCGACTCGTGAGCCTGCCGATAACATTTTATTACGAGACGAAGAGAATGTTTCAAGAAGATTTTTTGAAGAAAGATCTTTAGAGGCTTTTTATATAAAGAACCTTAAGATACCTAAAAGATCTCCTCCTCTTCTTCTTGCTCATGAGATTGTGATTAAAGGAGATCTTGATAAAGATCTTAAGATGTTCAACATGTTATATGATAAGAGATATATAGACATAATTGTTGTAGGCACAGAAGTAGGTAGCGACAGACCTGAGTATATAAGAAAAATTTTTAGAGAGATGATCAAGATGTCTGATAAGCCTTTGGCCATAGATTCTCTTAATATCAAAGAGATCGAGGCTGCAGTATCTGAAGAAGCTTCTCTAGTTATGAATCTAAGTAGAAGCTTTGAGAATTGGATAGATAGATTAAACATGATCAACAGTGATCTTGCTTATATAGTCGTGCCCGAGAACGTTGGAGGAGGGACTGCTATAGAGAGAGCAGAGGCCTGTATTAAAGAGTATGATTATTTCTATGACAAAGGACTGAGAAAAATTATTTTAGACCCTGTTATTCCGCCGCCTTTGTTTGGAAGTATAGAAGCTTTATATTCTATATCATTAATCAAGAGAAGATTAGAGAATGTACCAACATTATTGGGAGCCTCAAACATTTACGAGTTGATTGATGCAGATTCTGTGGGGATAATAACTTTTCTAACTGCGATGGCCATCGAGACAGGCGCTTCTTTAATGCTCTTGACTGAGGAGAGCTGGAAGAGCAAAGGATCTTTTGATTATGCATCTAGATCTGTCGAGCTTGTTCATAGAGCTGTTAAAAAAAGATCTCCTCCAATAGATGTTGG
>Ga0080005_127319_pt1 | contig 51985 bp, 69 predicted proteins | sample JossMetagenome_2_FD_69208 | JGI IMG/M metagenome (GOLD analysis project Ga0080005, IMG submission 69208) | Hot spring sediment microbial communities from Joseph's Coat, Yellowstone National Park, USA - JC3_ASED (SPADES assembly) (version 2) | ecosystem: Environmental > Aquatic > Thermal springs >...
CCCAACGGCACAAACGTGTACCCGCTTGTCCCAGCCTACGGGATCCAGATGAAGCCTCCAAACCAGTCGTACAACGCGACTCTCCCATCCCCTGGGGTCAGTATCCTAAATAGTGTTATCTTATCATCACCCGTCTCTCTCCCGTATCTCTCCCTGGGCACCGTTGCCCAGGCGAACCTGACGATACAGTTCTACGACCCGGGGGCGTGGTTCAACGCTTCTAAGACCGTGTTGCTCACGTGGGATCAAGTGGTGGTCGCATCATTCACACCAAGCCAGCCGAGGTTCACGGTGGGCGACACACCCTCCTTCAACATCACAGCTGTGTACGCCTTCGACAACACCACGTTCAGCGGCTCCTTCACCCTCAACGACACCTCGGCGAAGACTAGCGTGGGGGCGTACGGCTACTCTATCATAGGCGTGAGCGACCCGAAGTACGGCTTGACCAGGTTCACGGGGAACATAACTACGACGGTTATATTCGACAAGCTAGTGCTCTCCACGTACTCGTTCACGGTGGGCAACACCACGCTGGCAAACAGCACCCGCGTGGACTACACGTCGCCCGTGAACGTCACAGCTGTGCTGTACCACGCGTACGACGGCCTCCCACTGAACCCCTCTAACGCTGTGAGCGTCCAGCTTGCGGGTGCCCCAGCCTCGTGGAACGGCTCCGCCTGGGCCGCCGTGGTTCAGCCGCCCGGCAGGGTCACAGCTGTGCTGTACAGCGTGGTCTCCTACGCTAAGTCGACGCTGGGAGTCCGCTACGTGGACTCCACTGTCTTCAAGGTGATATACGACTCGGTGAACGCGACCCTGGTGGGCGTGGACTTGGCCGGCAACACGGTTACCCTCAGGCTCTACTACGGCTACGACGGGGCGCCCCTCTCATCGGGCACCGTGTTCTTGAACGACAGCGGTAGCGTGGTGCCGGGTAGCGTGGTCAACGGCCTCGCGACAATAGGCTTCAACAGGTTCGCAAACGGGACTGTGTCCTTCGTGAACGCCTCGGACAACGCCCTTGTCTTCAGCAACCCTGTTAACCCGGGTACAATAGTCTACAAATGGTGCAACAGCGTGTTTTCGATACTCGGCACAGGCCCCGTCTCGTACATGAACTCCACGATCCTAGCGGGGTACGTGAGGCTCGCGTACACCGCCTCGGGGAACACGAGCGTCCTGGCGAACACGAGCCTGACGCCGGTGCTCGTGCTTGACAACGGCGTCCCGATAAACTTCAGCGTGGTCAACGGGGTCGTGGTCTTGTACAACGTTGGGAGCACTATCACGGTCTACTACTCGACGCCAGTCCAGGCCTCGACTATGCCCGGCGCCGCGCCGGTGGGCGCTGCCTACGAGATAGGCTTCGTGGATAACAACCTCACCAACTACACTGTCAGGATAGGCGTCCTCGTCAACGGGAGCTACACTGTGCCGGTGCTCTACTACAACGGCACGGTGTACTACGGTAGCCCCGTGGGAGGGCTCTCGTTCCCCCTCGACGCGGCGCTAAGCTGGGAGTGCAACAACGGGACGCCGGGCGTGAGCTACATGCTGGTCTACATGCTGGGGAACAAGACGTACTACAGCTTCAACAGGTACGTCTTCAACGCCACGCTCCCAGCGTGCCCGTCAGCGCTCTACCCGTACATCTACGTCTCGGGGAACCTGACGGGGGTCGTGGACAAGTACGGCGGCGTAATATCGGATATGCTGAGGTACGCGGCGATGAGCGTCTTCAAGCTCAGCATAGCCGGCCCGATACCAGCCGGCGGCCTTGTGAAGTTCATAACGCTGACAGCACCGCTACAGCTCGTCTACAGCTCGGGCGCTGTAACGGTTCAGCCCGGCTCGGGGTCAATGCTCACGCTGGTCGGGTTCAGGGGCTTCCTCCTAAGCTACTCGGTGGCCGGCGTCACCGTGAGCAACATCTTGATCACGACCAACGCCTACAGCCTGGACTTCCCCGCCGGCATAGCACTGGTCGCGATAGTAGACCCGTCGACGCTCACGATAAGCCTCGTCCAGGTCACGCCCCCGGCGCAGCCACAATACTTCACGACTACAACCATCCCAGGCATATACGTCCCCGCCCCCCCGCCGCCGCCAGTCCTCCAGCCCCCGTCGGCCTGGGGCGACCCGGGCTTCATAGTCCTCTACGGTGCCGCGGTGGCCGTAGCGATAGTCGCCGCCAGGATGACCGGCTCCCTCGCACGGGGCATAGTAGTCGCCGCCACGGCGTTCGGCCTCGTCTTCCTCGGGATAGGCGTGTTCACAGGCAACTACACCACGGTGGGCATAGCAGTGGTAGCCTTTGTGGCGGCCGTGGCAGTAGAGGTCGCCAGGAGGCAGGTGTAGCCCTAAACCCAGCTTCCATTTTTTCACCCGAACCACAACCCTCCGACCCCCACCCTTTTCGGACAACGGGCGGGAAAAAGACCACTTTCTCCCGCGCGTCCCAGCGGGGCCCGCTGTTTTAATAAACCGCGCGGGACGTATTTGAATATAAGTGAAAACATGTCCCAGGCCCGGGAGGATGTGACCGGCAGGTTAATGGCTGTTCTGCAGGCGGTTGAGACGCCGATGGAGATGCACGAGTTCAGGAGGAGTGTTGGGAGGCTTGTGAAAGAGCGTCTTGGGTGCAAGGTGGCTTCTTACTGGTATGACAAGGGGCCGCGTCGCGAGGTGGAGGAGAAGGCTGGTGACACCGCGAAGCGTGTTGTCGAGCACCACGTAGACACGGTGGCGTGCGACTACAAGCTGTACCACGTTGAGGCAGTGTACGAGGTCGTCGAGGACTGCCAAGATGAGTACTGCGAGAGAACAGTGCTCTCCTTCAAGCCCCTAAAAGTATGGGAGGGGAAAGAGCTCAGGTTGAAGTCCGATAACTTTTCGCTGGTTGACTTCCACAGGCTCCTCCGGGCTGAGCTGTCCGGAGCATACGACCCAAGCGAGCCAAGCGAAGAGGAAGACCGCGAGCAGGAGGTCGCACGTGAGCTAGTCGCTGGACTCGGGTTGCTTGCAGAACTGATAGAACTCGCTCAATTATCGCTCTTTATATTAGTGCTCGACGGCCTGCGGAAGGCACGGGAAGCCAAAAGCCAGTGATACTAAGACAAGGCTTCCACAGCACTCCTCCATTTTCTTCCCCGCATCCCGCGATGGAAGCTACAGCTGTAAGGTTCCATATACTAGCAACTCTAGTACATATACTAGAGACTCTAGTATATGGAAGATACCACGCACTCCCCCCAGCCTTCCTACGACTGATACAGGGGTCAGGTTTTTATATTGTGTCACATTCATTATTTCTTGGGTGGTAACGTGTCTGTTGCTGGGAGTCAACGTAGGGGCGAGTATGCTGTAAAGGGACAACAAAGAAAGGTGTTAAGCAGGGAGGCCAAGAGGTTGCTGGAGATCTTGGAGATAATCGAAAAAGAGGGGTATTTTGACACCAACGTCCCGTGGGAGTGGATCGAGTGGGAGGAGGTGGAGTTCGAGGACGACAGCGACTACGCTAAGTTCATACATGAGGAGGTGCCAGAGGAAATCAAGGCAGTGGCCAGGGAGATCGGTGCGAGGGCATACGTCTACCACAAAAAAGATGATGTCCGAGGATCGGAGTATACTGTCCTACTAGAATGGAGAGGAAAGAAGTACACACTAGAAGTTGATTGTGACCCCTACGAGCTTGAGGAAGGCAGGTTTACACTATACGTCATTGAAGGCTGGAAAGGCTGGGGTGAGCCTTCAGTATACTACCACCAGGTCTAACCTTCGCCCCAGCCTAAAGATTTTTTAATTAAAAGGCAACTCCCAGTCTCCTATATTCCGCTCGGGCTAGGAGGGAAGCCACAGCTACGGGTCTCCAGCTACTAGCAACTCTAGTACATATACTAGTGTTGCTAGTATATGGTGGGCCTCCGCTTACTCTATCCTGGAGCAAGCCCTAGGGTAGGCGACAGCCCGGGCATTATGTTGATTGAGCGGGCATCACAGCTGTGGGGACACCAGCTATCCCATTTTAGAGTAGCTGGTCTCCACCTCCTACCCCAATTTGGAGTATATTGAAGGTTCAAGCTACTCTGTTTTGGAGTATATGGATTTTTCCTCTTACTCCAATCCGGAGTAGCTGTAAGCCACCACATACTCCGATTTGGAGTAGGAGTAGATTTCAAGCTACTCTAAAATGGGGTAGCTGGTAGTTTCCTCTTACTCCAAATTAGAGTAGCTTGAATTTTCAATATACTCCAGTTTAGAGTAGCTGGAAAAATACCATATACTCCGTTTTAGAGTATATTGAAAACACCTCTTACTCTATTTTAGAGTATATGGTGTTCCATCTCTTACTCCAGTTTGGAGTAATTTATTACCCTGTTTTGGAGTAATAGATGGAGTGGTGGTGTGGATGCCTCCCAAAGGCTATAGGCATGTGTCTCTCAGGGAGAACTTGTATAAAAAGCTGGAGGAGCTGGCCTCGGAGCTGGGTTTCACGTCGCTGAACGACGTGGTCGCCTACATCTTGGAGTCGTATAATGTTGTGGTAGCGATGGGCACCCTGGACGAGAAGCTGAGCAAGATCATAAGCATGCTCAGCGAGTTGAAGGGGGCGGGGAAAAAGAGTTGAAAAAACTCTACTAGGATGCGAGGCGGGATCTAGGCTAGTAAGCCCCGCTTCTCCTTCTTGTACGCACTCCTCTTATACGTGTATATGTTCTCATTGTCTATGACTGACTCATGCATATCGATGAAGTCGGCTTTTTCGTCCTCGAATTCCCGCTGTGCCTCGTGGTAGTCTCTTGTCAGCCGGAGGTAGATATGCCAGAACCCCGATGCCTGGTCATTCTCTTCACTAGTTACCAGGTAGAACACGCCTGTCTCCGGGTGTCTGCACTCGTACAGCATTATACCCTTATAGTAGTCTCCCCCCTCAGGCACATACTCCCAGCTACTGTCCAGCTGGCATAAGCGTCTCTTAGCCCAGTCAATGACATCCAGGAACTTCTCCTCAATATCCTCGTCCGGGGTGTCCCGTAGTTCTGGAACCCTCTCCTTAACATCCTTCACAAGCTTTTTGGAAAACTCCTCGGCAAACGGGCTTCCATAGCTGTCGATGTAGACGCCGGGGATCAGCTTCTTAACTATCTCCAGGTACTCCCGCTCCCAACTCATACCAGTTTCCCCAATAAACATCACGCATTCAACATATAAAAGCCTGACATCTAGAACTGGAGAGGGGAATGGGCTAAGAACCGATTGCCGGGGACAAACGAGTTTAAGCTAGTGCGTGCAGGAACCCAACTGGGACTCCGCCGTGTTCTCCCCAGGGTGGCTCGACTACTACTTTGAAGCCTGCCTCCCTGAGCTTGCCCGCTATCTTGTAGGGCCTCCCGTGGTACTCGACTGCTATCTCCGTGAACGCGCCTAGCTCCCAGCCGGCCTGTTGGAAGAGGCGGTGCTCGCAACCCTCGCAGTCCACCTTCAACACCGCGTCCCTTAGCCTGTACTCCTCCACGAGCTCCCGCAGTGTATTAACCCCCGCGGCCTCCCGCAGTGCTGTGACCTTGTCTTCAACGCGGTTGAGCCTAAGGTTCTCGAGCATCTCAGCGTACGCCACGGGGTCTGGCTCCAGTGCTATAACCCTTGAAGCACCCCCGCGGATAAAGTAGACAGGGGTGTCCCCGGGGCCGGCGCCAATGTCCACCACGACCCTCCCGGGAACCCTCCTGACCCGGGCCCAGAAGCCGTGGTTGAAGACCTCTATAACCGTCGCGGTAACCCTCTTGAAAGCCACGTCGTCGAGCACCCAGGCGCCCCTCCCCGCGTCATACCTCCAGCCGTACCACGGGGCCCTCAAGTCGCTTCCGAGGAACACGTCTAACGGTATAACATTGTTTTTCACCGCGACCCCGCGGTCTCTGCAGGAGAACCCGTCCACGAGCCCTCTCCTGACAGCGTAGAGGACGGCGTTCAGCTCCCCCACGGAGAGCCACGCCTCACCGCCGTCGCGACACACCACTCTGACGCGACCCCCTCCCATAACCCTGCCAGCCCAGTAGCCGGCTAGGACGCGGGGCCAGTTCTCGAACAGTGTTTTACAGACAGGGATCGTGTGGATGAACAAGGCTTCCACCAACAGTTGAGTAGGCGGCGTTTAAATTAAAAACTAGTCGCCGGGCAATACCATTGTGGTGGAGCTGTTGAAGTCACGTCTCCTCGCGGTCGCCAAGCCCGTCCCGCAACTGGGCGGCGGTGCTTTAAGGGCTGCCCGCTCCCTGAGAGAGTACTCCAGGCACTTCAACGTCAGCCTCTTCATCCCCTGGGAGCTCTGGGAGGACAGAGAGCTGTTGAAGGCCCTCGGGGACACAAGGGCCGCGCCCGCCGGGTACTCCCGGTTGCCGAGGCCCCTCTCACTCCTCGGGAGGCTCACCGGCCTGAGGCTGGTCGACGTCGCGACGCAGCTGGCGCCGTGGCTCGTAAAGGTTGAGAGGCCTGGAGGCAGCTGGGACGCTGTGGTGGCACTACACGAGAACTGGGACGTAGTCCACGCCGGCAGCATCCTAGCCCGTGAGACAGGCTCCCCGTCCATGGCCCTGCTCCACGACCCACCCTTCTACGGTTCGAGGGAGAGGCTCCTAAACATTATGAAAGCCCTCCTCCTCTGGAGGGAGCTCGGCAAGACCTCAGAGCTGGACGCTGTCTTGGAGAAGGCTGAGGCAACCCTCCGCCTGGTCTCCATGGAGCCAGTGAGGAGGCGTCGCTTCACTGAGGCGTTGAGAAAGTATAGACTTGTGGTAGGGGTCACGAGGGCGACCGCGGTTGAGATGGGGAGCGAGTGGGAGGGTAGGATGGTCTGCTTCAACCCGGGTGTCACACTTGACCCAGGTGATCTACAGCTCATCGACCGGGTTAAGGCTGAGGCGAGGGAGAGAAAAGACTACATTGTATTCGGGGGGAGGCCTGTCGCGGACAAGGGGTTGCCGGAGGCGTTGATCATCTTCAAAGCCCTTTCAAAGCACTACACTGGGCTAAAGCTCGTGGTGACGGGGAGGATGAGGCCTAGGGTGAGGTGGAGGGTGGGGCTCATGGTGAGGAGGCTTGGGCTGGAGGGCAGGGTCGTGTTCACCGGCTTCGTACCCAGGGAGGAGAGGTTCAGGGGGGTGGCGTCCTCGAGGCTCATGCTCTACCCCAGCCACGTGGACGCCTTCTCCCTTGCTGTCCTCGAGTCCCTCCACCTCGGCACACCAGTGGTGGCCTACGGGATACCCGCTATCGAGATACACTTCAAGGACACGCCAGGCGTCTCAGTGGTGGATGAGTGGGATCTAGAGGCCATGGCGACCGAGGCCTCCAACATACTAGATGGCAGATACGAAACCCCACAGCCCCCCAGGCTCAAGACCTGGGATGAGATAATGCGAGAAGAGGTAGGCCTGGTCTCAAAATTGATCGCTCACGCTTTTATACCGTGACTCATAAAAACATAAGTGGTGGAAACATGAGCACCGCACAGGAGAGGAGGGAAAAGAGTGTTGAAGAGTTTAAGAGAAAGTTCAGAACTGTCTTCCCCCTACCGCAACAGTTATCCGGTCTGTTCTACAGGATTGGAGACATATACACCGACGCGGCTAAAATGTACGCTATTGCCTACTACATACTGGAACAAATAGATGATGCATACCGGGCCGAGGCCCCGGTCGACAAGAATACTAGAACTGCGTTGATGTATCAGTTGCACAAACTAGAGGACTACAGGGAGAGAGTTTACGAGGGCTACGAGGCGTGGCTACCATACTTCGTAGACTGGGATTATCTTGAAAGGACGAAGCCCCCCGACTCAGAGTTACCGAGGCTTGCTCTTGAGGTGTTGGACAGCCTGGAAGACTTGCGGGGAAAAATAGAGGAGCTCAGGAAGAGGGTTGAAACGAAAGAACGGTTCACACAGGACGAACTCGACCTAGCCAGGGATATTTACGATGACGCGTCCATCCCGGTTCTCCACCTCTCGCGACTAGCATACTGGGATATTGTAAGGTTCCTGCAGTGGCTGTACCCAGAGCTCTTCCAGTCCAAGTAGGCGGGACTCCCCTCCCGCATTAAAAAACTCTTTTTCCTACCTCTTCTTCAAGTGGATTATTGTGAAGGCTGCCACGGCTATGACCAGCATGATTATTATCGGCACTACTACTGGAGTCAGCGTCTGCTCCGCGTTGCTCGAGTAGAATGTTGACGGCGTGGCGTTGAGCCCTTGGGCCACAGCTGTGTTGGCTTTGTCGAGCGCGTTCAACGCTATGTCCGCCGCGTATATGATGCCGATCATGACCAGGACTACTATGAGGACTATGAGGAAGGCCGCGAACGGGCCCTGTAGCTCCATGCCCCTACTCCCCTCCCCCCTCCCACCTGCCTCTGAAGGCCCTTGCCAGCACGTAGGCGGCTGAGATGACGAAGCCCGCTGCCAGGACTGAGAGTACTGCGAGCCACACGTTGTGGGCTATCCCCTGGTAGCCGAGGTCGGGCATGTAGTTCCCCAGCGTGTCGTTGCTGGTCACGTTCACCGTGGCGTTCCTGAGGGTTGCCTCTGTACCCACGAGGGCTGTCTCGTAGATGTTGAGGAGCCTGCTCAGCAACAGCACAGCTGTGAATGCTATGAGGAAGACTACTGGAGTCCACCCGGGGATCCTGGGCGCCTCCTCCTCGCTCACGTCGAGCCACCCGAGACAAGCAGGTAGAACAGGCCTGCGAGCCCCGAGAACACTGAGACAAGCGAGGCTACGAGGGCGTCGTCCGTGAGGGCGTAGACGAACATGTAGATGAGGTAGGAGCCGGCTAAGAGCGCCAGCCCCGCTGTACCCCACTCCTTCTGGAGCATCCAGCCGAGCGGCACACTGACCACGAGGAGCCCGGCCACGACCATGGTGAACGGGCTCCACGACGCGAGGGACTTGAGCAGGCCCCCGGCACCGACGCCCACGCCCACTGGTGCGGCGAAGGCGCCCAGGTAATCGCCGTTAACGTAGACCAGCGCTACACCGGAGCCCGTGACGTTGAAGCTCCACGACCTGGTCTCCCCTGGGGCTAGGCTGGACTGGAGTGAGCCCAAGGGCACGGCCGACCCGTTCACGTAGTCGTACCCGGTCACGTTGACGTTGCAACCAGCCTCGTAGAGGCATGTCAAGTTGAGCGTGAAGGTGCCGTTCACCTGGCCCACCATCAGCGACACGTAGCTCGGGGTGTAGGACGGCACGCTGACAGCACAGATGTACGTGCCGTTGATGTCTATCCTTAACATCCCGGTGGGGCACGTGTTAGCCGGGGTGGTGTCCGAGAACACGGTGGTAACAAACATCGCTGCCAGCAGGGCTGAAACAGCGAGGAGCACGACCGCGAAAACACGGCTCAGCTCCAAAACACCCTCCCTCAAGCTTAAAAATATGCTTGGGAGAGTAAAAAACATGACCGCTTTAAGCCGGCCTCGCCTCGCTCAAGGCATCCGTGTACTCGTCCTGGTTCACGACGATGACCCTGTATATCGCATGCCCAGAGGGCGGGTTCAAAGCGTTCTCGAGCTCCGCGACAGCGTTCTCCAAGTGGACTCTCACGCTGTCGTCCTCGACCTTGCTCAAAGCCTCCCTCAACAGCTCAAGGGCTTTCGATATGAGCTGGCTGGCGGACACGCTCCCACCAAGAAGAAAATGGTTCTTTATAATATAAAAAACTGATTGTCGCGGAAACATGTTGCCCCTTGAGCACGATGGAGCGCCTGGGCACGCGTGATGCAGGTCATTCGGGAACAGGGTGCCGGCGTCTCAACTAAAAGCGAAACCCTGTGGTGGAAGCCCGTGGAAAAACGGAGGACATATCATGATCACACGCGGAACCACCATGATCTTCCGCGGGGATTTAGAACAGGGAAAAAGAGAATTAAGGAACCTATATGACGAGCTCTTCTAGTTGCCTCCTCCCTCTAGGCTGGGGCTGGCCCCCAGCGACCTGGGTGCCCATAAATGGTATAGGTGCTGGAGCTGGCGCCGGGGCAGGGGTGACTGCTGGGGTAGGTGTTGGTGGAGGCGGGTTTGCTGAGGACTCCTCTATGACATCAACGCTCTCCACTTGGACGACTGGTATAAAGACGTCGACCGGCACATAGACTACTCTGCCAGTCTCCTGGAGGGTGGTGTAGTCGACAACGCTCTTGTACTCGTCCTGCGAGACCTCGACCTCCACGGGCTGGGTCACCATCACGGGCCTCTGGATTACGACCGCTCTACCCCTGTACTCCAGCGGCTCAGCGTACTCCAGGATGCTCTTGTACACTGCTACGGGAACCTCGACCTCCCTTATCTCCTCGTGGATCTCGGGTTGCCGGGCGTAGACCACCTTACCCTTCAGCACTGGTGGCGGGGCGATCTCAACCACGCTCTTGTACACTATAGCGGGCACCTCCGCTTCTCTATCAACGTAGACGGGCTGGGCGGGGAGGAACACTACTTTAATGTCGTATGGCTCAAGCAACTCCCGGGTCACCTGTTGCGCCAGCTCGAGTGCTTCACCCCGCGGGAAGCCCGACTGTACTAGGGCTGACTCGACCTGGCTTAGAGCAGTGTCCACAGCTGTGTTCAAGTACGACTGGTCTCCAAGCGTCTTGTAGAACTGGATGGCGTTCAGCAGTGAGCTCGAGACCGACTGGACTGCGGAGAGCAGGCCGGCCGGCATCGCCAGGGCTACCGTGGCCCCCTGGGGCTGGACAAGGAAGCCGACTACACCTCCCTGCCCCGCACTCTGAAGCGTTGCCGCGACCTTCAAGAGCATGAGGTACTGGAGGGCGGAGTAGTCCCCGGAGGCTGATGCAAGCCTTACAGCGTTGTCTATGATGGACGCGACCTCCTCCGGGGAGCCGGAGGCAAGCTCCACCGGGACGCTGGAGAGGGATCTTCCCCCCAACGCCTTCAGGATGTAGTTTGCCACATTGCTGAAGTCCTCTGGGGACAGCTTGACCAAGTTTAACACCGACCTGTTTACGACCCCGCCTGTCTTGTCGACGCCCACGTGGACGGTCTCGCCGTAGAAGATTAACATAGGGTTGTCGCTAGGCGTCCTGGCGAGTTGCATGTTCACGATGTAGTAGCCGTTGGGGCCAACCCCTATCTCCGAGGCACCGAAGCTGACCCTGCCGGCCTCAAGGAGCTCCCTCACCTTCTCCGGGGGCAGGTTGTATAATATATCTATTCGCATGCCGGGCTCTCCCGCAGAGTACGCTAGCTGGGCGGATAAGATGTAGGGTGCCCGCTGGGAGTACAGCTGTATTACTGAGTCGAAGGCTACTGTGGTCGCGTCCTCGCCTATCCCCTGTGCAAGGGCTTTGTATATCTGTGCGACCCTCAGGAGGTCATCGGGGCTGGAGCCCACTTTCATGAGCAGTGATTTAACACCGCTCGAGGACTCGACCCAGATGTCCACGAGACCGCTCTGCCCCTTATCCGGCGTGAACAAGAGCTTCACGGTCTTCCCGTTCACTATGGCGGTCAGCTCGGTAGCCTGGTTCGCTCGTGCTGCGGCGAGGGCGTTCGCCGCCTCTCGCTCATCGATGCCCAGCAAGCGTACGACCTTGTAGAGCCCCACAGCGTCCAGGTTGCCCCCCAGCGTCTTCAACGCGTCGAGGGGAACCTTGTAGGCGTTGTTGCCCGTGAGTATTATTAAGCCCCCCTTCCCCTCGAGTGCGAGAGCCCTGCCAGTGTAGAGGCTCACGGCACGGACGCCACCGCCCTCCCCGATGGTCTGGTCTATCCATGTGAAGGTCTCCCTCAGTGCGTCCGGGCCCCTCTCGGCGATGCTCTCGAGAGTGTTGAAGAGCGGGGCGAGCTCGTCCGGCTTGACCCCGCTCCTAGCGAGCTTCCCCACTAGTGCCTCGGCCATCCCCTTGAGCGAGGGGTCTTTAGCCAGCACGGCCTCAAGGTTCTTCAGTGAATACGTCTTAAAGCTGTATATCTCCCCCGTGACTTCATTCTTTATCCCAATGCTCCTGGTCTCCGGGTCTATGACCAGCTCGTACTTGACTTCTGTTGGAGCGTAGAAGCCTTCAGCATATTTTGGTGTCTCGGTTATACCCAGCTTCCTCTTTATCCAGCTGGATATCTTCGTCTGCGTGATCTCCTGGTATGGCCCCAGCGTGCTGGAGAGAGCTGTGCCAACGAGAGTGCCAGCAAGAGCCGACACGGCGATGCCCGCTAGAATGTAGGGGTCTGTGAACGCCTTCCGCAACAGCTCCCTGCCCTCAGGGGTTTGCGCCAGTGCCCCAGCCTGTGCGAGGGCGTTGCCGATGTTCAGGGCTATCAAGCCGGCGTCAATGAACTGTCCGCCCGGCACGAAGTTGAGGAGCGTGAGCAGGGCTACCGTCGCTATGCCCGCGGCCGTCATCGCGCCCGGCGTAGCCTCCTCGGGCTTCATCCCCAGCCTGGTCGCAAGCCACATATACCCGTTGTACACCGACTGCTGTACCTTGCCGAGCACATCGGCAAACCCCAGCGCCTCGGAGGCGGGGAGGAGGCCCAGCTCCCTCCTCGGGGGTAGCTCGCCCCTCGCTATGTACGACTCTATCTCGGATAACGCGGACGAGGCGTCCGTGAACGTCTTATTGCTGATTAACCCTAGGAGCGGGCTGAGGACATGTTGCCACGGGGGCGACGGCGTCAGGAGCCTGCTCGTGTCCAGCTTCCCCTGCTTGTCCATCGCGTCGAGCATTAGATAGGCTGAAATAGCCTGCTCTACCTCGGACTGGGTCATGGGTTGCCCCGAGGCGTACTTGGCGAGTGCCTGAAGCTGGCTCCTGGAAGAGCCCATGACCTGGTTGTATATGTCGCCCGGGGTGAAGTCCATTACCAGGAAGAACCTGACGAGGAGATCCCTAGCCCTGTCCCTGGTCATCCCAGCGAGCTGCCTCGACATGTCCTGGAGGGCGTCCCTCAGCCTCGCATCGCTCTGTTTCTCCGATGCTTGAGCGTAGAGCTTTGAGAGGAGGCTGACGTAGTCCTCCCCGCTGATGGGGGCGCTCTTGTAAGTTAAGTAGAGGTTAACCACCCTGTCCACTATGAGGAGCAGTGCCTGCGGGGAGGCGCTTGAGGCGTTTGAGACGACGCTCGCCAGGAACGCGATGTCTCCTTCGAGCGACTGGAGTTTCTGAGCGTACACCATGGAGGCGTGCATGTCCGGTGGAGAAGCGTTCTTCAAGCTCTTGTATTCAAGCACGGCCAGGGACAGGGCGTTGGACGCGAGTTGCGCCACCCAGGCCCTCACAGCGTTCAAGGCCCTCTGGAAGCTGGAGGGGTCTTTAACCAGGCCGCTCCAGAACCAGGCCCCGCTGGAGTCCGGGGGCGGCACAACGCTCCTCATCCTCGCGAGGGAGGCGTCGTCGAAGACGCCCGACGTGTAGAGTCTGAACACGACCTTCTCCAACGCATCGACATCGGACGCGTTCACGACGTCGCCCGGGAGCCTCCCCCATTGGGCTATCCTGGACTCGACTTCCTGGATGTATGAGTCGGGTACAGGCGTCCCCTCCCGCAGTGCTGACAGAAGCGTGTTCCTGACGTCCTCGAGGTACCGCTTCTGCTCGCCCGTCAGCGAGCCGTATGCGAGGAGGTAGTCCACCGAGAGGAGGAGGGATGAAACCCTGTCGAGGCCTGCCTGAGGCCCGCCCATCGTGGTCGTAACAGAGCCGGATAAAGGCGTGCTCCTCGCGTCAACCTGGCCCGCAGTATAGCTGTCCGAGTAAACCTGTATAACCCTGTAAACGTTGGCAGAGCTGTTACCCGGGGACTGCTCGCTCAACCACTACACCCATATAGTCTTTGGGCAGACGATTATAAAAACGTGAACTAGGACGCTGGCATCAGGGAGCCACAGCTGTGGTGACCGGGGAAGAAAGATTAGTCGTTTTGGGAGAGCGATATGATGCCGAGGGCGATCATCACTGCTACCACAGCTGTGCTTCCCAGGGCGAGGAGGACTATTATGAGGACTTTCTGCAGGGCGTTGAAGACTGTGCTCAGTGCCTGGTTGCTTGGAGCCGACATGTTCACGGTGGTGTTCCCGACCTGGATCGGCGTGGTCGACACGGTTGTGTTCAGCGCGTTCATGCCGGCCTGGTGGAACGCGGACTCAGCACTGAGGGTGGTGGAGGCCAGTGTCTGGATGATGTAGGTTATGAAGCCGACTGCTAGGGCGAGCACCAGCCCTATGATCAAGTAGGTGACGATCGACCTCCCGAGCTTGCTGTACGTGCTCATGCTACCACTGCCAGGGCCTTCCCCCTCTTCCTGCCGGACTTAGAGGGCTTGCCGGGGGCTTTCCCGGGCACCTCCTCGTGGTACTCTTTTGCGACCTTGACGCCTAGGAGGCCCTCGACCTCGCGTGCCACCTCGTCGAGCCTGCCCGGGTAGCCGGCGAGCTTCACCTCCTTGATGTCGGGCGGGAGCTTGAACTCCTTGTACAGCTTCTCCAGGGCCTCCTCAGTGAACTCTTTAGCGGCCTCGCCCCCGTGCTTCTTTGAGAGCGCTATGAGGTAGTGGAGCCTCCCGACCATCCTGGAGGCATCGGCTTTAACCGTCCCACAGGTCTCCTCGTCGTATGTCTCGCCCCTGGCGATGTCCCTCACAATCAACGCTATAAAGCCCGGGAGGGTCTCAGGCGTCACGCCGCTGCCTGGAACCCAGACCCCCTCGCTCCTCCCGTAGCACGAGGACGGGCCCTGGTAAATATTCTTCCTAGACAAAGAGCCCCACCATGTATAGAGGCGTCTTCCCAGTTAAAAAACCTGACCTACTTCTTGAGCCCGAGCTTCTCCTTCAGCCTCGGCTTGACCCTGCTCTCAATCCAGTTGCTTACCTCGACAAAGAGGACGACAGCTAAGGCCACCGACCCGACGGCCCCGGCGGCGTCGACGACCATGCCGGTGAAGGAGATCTCGCCAAGCAGGTAGCTGCGGGCGATCCAGTACAGGAAGGTGAGCAGGAGGGACGCAGCCAGTAATATCACGAGCGGGTCGCTGTATTTATACCTCTTGGTCAGACCAGGGTCACCCCCGTGGAAGCCTTGTACTGGAGTGGAGGGGCGGGCTGCGGCTGGGCTGGCGGTATTATCACAGCTGTGTTGTCGTACTGGATGCAGACCAGGCCCTGCGGCGTGGACTGGAGGCTCTTGCACTCGTAGGTCTTGTCCCCGGACTTAACGTAGACCGGCTCCTCGTAGTAGACGTACTGCACCTGCTCGCCTGCCGCCCTGCCCCTGCGCTTCTTTGAATGAGGCTTGAAGGCTAGGGCCAGAAGCCCCACCAATCTAGTAGTCTGCCAAAAGAGTATAAAAGCGTGTTCACAAGAGGCCGAGCGCCTCTAACACTATTTGGGCGTGGCCGGAGGCGACGCGGGCCCACTTCTCGAAGGGGACTGGGTACGGCGTCTTCCTGCCGGCGTTCCCGACAGCCTTGTCCACGAGGCCGGCGACCATCCTGCCCATGTCCGAGGCCCTGTACCTCGACGCCTTGTTCTTCGCGAGCCTCCCGTAGTGCTCTGGGTCGCTTAGGGCCCGCTCGAGCTTCTCCGCCATGTCCCTGTAGTCTGTTGAAAAGAGTATCGTCCCGTCGCTCATGAGGACGGGCCTAGAGCCGACTAGGAGCGGGTAGTCGCCCCAGACCTCCACCGTCGCGGGGAGCCTGGTGGTCACGTGCGGCAGTCCCAGGAGGGATGCTTCTATGGGGGGCATGCCGAAGCCCTCGCCCATCGAGGGGAAGGCGAAGGCGTTCCCGAGCGAGTAGACTGTGAGCAACCCAAGCTCGGTCATGCCGTTGCTCTGCCACTTCGCGTCGATCGAGAGCACGTCTCTCTCGGTTAAGCCGAGGGTGTACATGAGCACCGCTGGATCCCACACCGAGGCGCCGATAGCCTTCACGAAGCCGAGGAGGAGCCTCAGCTTCTCGTCCCCCGTCCTCCGCTTCAAGAGAGCGAAGGCGGAGAACAAGGCGGCGAAGTCCTTCCTGGGGTGGTCTTTAGCCACGTTCACGATGAGCCTGCCGGCAGACCTGGACTCCAGCGCGTCCTCGAGCCCCTGGACAGGCGTCTTGGAGAGCACGTAGTCCAGGACTTCCTGGGGCGTGAGCCTGAAGTAGTAGTCGGGGAACCCGTGGGGCACGACCATGAAGTCCCCGTGGAGCTCCCTGAGGGGGTCGTAGACTAGGAAGGCCCTCGCGACAGCCCTGGTCGGGAAGGCGACCGCGTCCACGTGGAAGAGCCATGTAGCGAGGTGGGGCGGGACGACAGCGCTCTCGGTGACAAAGTAGCCTGCGACAGGCGTCTTGGAGGAGGAGCACTTCTGAACCCACTTCACCTCGACGGCACCGTACGGGGAGCCGCCTATGACCACAGCGTCCACGTCCGAGTCCTCGCACACCCACGAGTCGTTGGAGACCTCGACCGGCTTCTCGAGCTCGTAGCAGACCCCCAGCTCTTTATGCGGGCAGGACGGCTTGTAGGGCACAGACCTGCCGTAGAGGTCTACGGGCGGTGCCGAGGGGCAGTAGACCCTGACGTCGAAGCCGAGCCTCTGGAGCTCGCCGGAGAGCCAGAGAGCTATCTTCCCGTAGCTGCTTGGAGTCCACGGGCACTCCCAGGCGATGCCGACCCTCAACGCTGACACCTAGTACTCCACGTACGTCTCAACCCTCTTGTACTGCTCCATCGAGTACACTATGAGTATCAAGCCGAGCACGTACATGGCTGTGATGAACATCACAGCTGTGACGGGCACCTCCATCGGGTTCACGGCTGTCAGGTAGGTGAAGTTCCCGGTCGTAGAGTTGTAGACGACCCCGTAGACCAGCACGCCGCGGGAGGAGATGTAGGCTAGTTGCATCACGAAGACTATTATCCAGCCTGCGATCAACACTATGAACCTCTTCAGCCCCGAGAGCAGTCCGCTCCGCGGGGGGAAGAATGAGACTATGGTCGTGAAGACCATGTAGGCGATTGAGATCATGATGATGAGGGAGCCGAAGAACACCTCTGTTTGTATCACCGAGGGGTTAGACCACGTGGCGTCCAACCAGTGTACACCGATATGAGAATGCGGGGTTTAAGGGTTAAAAAAACACTGGTGTTGAAAACAGGCTGAAATACGGGTTTACGCCGGGCCACCGGGTATCTGCGACTTTGTCACAGTTATCAGCGTGTATATGATATGGCCGACCGCGACGATTATCAGCACTAAGCCGACCATGTTCAGTATTGTCGGCACGTACGACGCGACGGTGCCAGTGTAGTTGGGCACGGTCTGGTTCGTGAGGTTCTGGAACTGTGTTACAACCATGTTGCTGACGCCGACGTATATTGTCGCTGTTAGACCGCCCAGCAGGAGTAGGGCTACACCGGTTATTAACAACATTATGTCCGCGGTGCTGATGTACGAGGGCATTCTCCCACCAGGCTTCTCTCTATTTAAATGAATATAAAAGCCTGACGACGGAGACGTAGGCTGGTTTAAAAACAAAAACACGGTAGTCTACTTCTAGGGGTGGGGCGGGCTGAACCCTGTGAAAATACTCCGGATCCTCCTCTACATAATGGTCGCGGAGACGATCGTGCTCGCGTGGTTCGCCGGCGTCGAGGGCTTCCTCGTGATGCTGTCGATGACGCTCACATACGCTGGGCTCGTGGAGCTCGCGTTCAAGCTCTCCGAGGTGCCTGGGATGATGCTCCTGCTCGCTGGGCTCGCGGTGGCCCTGCTCGCGTTCACAGCGACATCCAGCACAGCTGTGAAGGTGATACTGGGCACAGTGGCCTTGATGGCCCTGGTAGCCACGTCAATCATTAAAAAACGGTTCGAGTGAGGGGGGTCTACTGCTGGGTGGGCTCGGCTTGTCTCCCCGCGGTCTTTTTCTCCCTTGTCTTGGCACCGGGTACGGTGCCGATCACCGCGAGCACGCTACCCCTAGGGGCTTCAGGGGCCTGCTCGAACTTCTTTCCAACGATCTCGGCCACGGAGCTGGGTGCGAGGAAGGCCCTGAACGGGTAGTCGCCTGTCCCAACGTCGTATATCACCCAGAGGCTCCTGCTCAACCCGTGGATCGGGTGCTCATACTCAATGTAGACGCCGAAGGCGTATGGAAGCTTTTTCTCGGCCGGCGGGCTCTCCCTCTCCTTGTCGCCGCCCGACCCCGCGGGGCTAGCCCTAATAACCACGTGCTTGGGGAACGGGATATCGGGGAAGAGCTTGGCTATCTCCTCGTCGTTAATAAGCTCTATTCTCTTAACGTACTTGATGTAGCCAGGCGGGATCGGGCTGACGAGGTCTGGCACAGGCACGTTGCCCCCGAGGGCTATGTTGAGGAGTGCGAGGACTGCCGCCCAACCGACCTCCCCGAGGCTCCTGCAATTCAGGAGGGCACTATAGATGTTGTGGATACCGCCTCTAACCCCGGGGAGCCCGCAGAGGCTCGCGAACAAGTTGAGCTCGGGTGACTTGTCGACTTGCTGGCTCATAACACTCCCAAGAAAAACAATTACATCGCTGAGGTTAAAAACGGGAGGGTTATAGGTGCGCTCCCCATAGAGCTGGCTGCGACAGCCGTCTACATCGCTGCGTGCGAGGACACGGGTAGGGCCGTGTTCAGGAGTAACAAGAGCCTCAGGAAGAAGATCATCGGGCTCTGGAGGATCGACGTAAACACGCTTGTCAAGGCCCTGGTCGAGCACGGGCTCATCGACAGGGAGGACGCGGGGACAAGTGCGATGTTCTACGCTGTGAGGAACGGCGTCGTCGAGCTGAGGAAGAAGAAGCTTAAGTCCCTTGAAGAGCTGGTCACCTCGGTCATCATCACGCGGGACATGCTGAGGGACTTCTGTGTAAAGTTCCGTAAGGAAGCTGAGGAGTACATCATCGAGGTGAAGTGAACGCCTTGTGGTGCCTCGCGTACATCAGGGTCTCGACCAAGGAGCAGGATGAGAACGTGCAGAGGAGGGCTATTGAGGACTTCGCATCGGCGAGGGGGATCAAAGTCGTGAAGTGGTACGTGGATAAAGGCGTGTCGGGTGCCAGGCCTTTCGCCGAGAGGGCGGAGGCCGTGAGGCTCCTCGCAGACCTCGAGCTCTTCAAGCCCGACTGCGTCGTGGCGTGGAGCATAGACCGCCTGGGCAGGTCGATGCTCGACACGCTGAACACTATCCTCATGCTCGAGGCGAAGGGCGTGAGGGTCATAACCGTCAAGGAGGAGTTCCTCCAGACGCTTGACCCGAACATCCGCAAGCTGATCCTGAGCATCCTATCATGGGTCGCAGAGTACGAGAGGAGGAGGATAAGGGAGAGGCAGGAGGAGGCGTGGAGGCAGGGGAAGCCCAAGGGCAGGCCGAGCAAGGTGCCCGATGAGGTCGTCCTGAAATACTACGGTGAGACGGGATCCGCGAAGGGAGTGTGGGAGAAGCTTGTCTCTGGGGGCTACGAGATAGCGTACGACACGGTTAGGAGGAGGCTTGCCAAGCTGAAAAAGCAGGGGCTAATAAAATAAGTTTCCCCTGCCCTCCGCGTATTGCTTATAATGCCCTCGGGGCCAATGCGATGTCGGGGACGCTTGTTGAGGACGGTCGCCTACATCCTCGAGGGCGACGAGGAGGGCAGGAGGCGTGTCGTGGACTACGTGCTCTCCCGCGACATTAATGTGGACGAGTTCATAGTGGACGGCGAGGAGCGGGAGGGGTTTAGGAGGCTGTGGGACTCCGTGAGAAAGGGTGGGGTCTCGAGGGTGGTTGTGCCGGGGCTGAGGGTTCTCCCAGCCAACGTCCCCACTGCCCTGAGGTTTCTCGCGGACTGCTCGGTGCTGGGCGTCGCGGTGGAGAGCGTTGAGGAGCCCTGGCTGAGCGGTGTGCTGATGGATGAGGGGGTCAGGGGGCTCTTCAAGGCGTTGAAGGCTGTGGAGAGCAGGATTGTGAGCGAGAGGACTAGGGCGGGCGTCGAGGAGGCCAGGAAGAGCGGGAAGCACGTCGGGAGGCCCCCGAAGGTCACGGCAGACCAGATCCTGAGGATGATAGAGCTCAGGAGGAGGGGTGCCTCCGCGGGGGTGATAGCGAGGGAGCTGGGCGTCTCTAAGACGACTGTCCTCAGGTATTTGAAGAAGTACCCTCCCTAGTCAGGGTTTTAAGCAAACGTCTGCAAGTTTTATTTGGTGGCGGGAGTTGTCCGAGCTCGCGCTCCTCGAGAAGCTGAAGAGCCTCGTGGCAAAGCAGGCCCCGGCGACGCCGTCGCAGTCGATCCAGTTCAAGACGCAGGCGACCAGCCAGCAACAGCAGGCGGATGACCTCAGGGTGTACGCGAGGATGAACGGTTTAACCGACGACGATATACAGTACTGCTACGAGACCTCGGACTCGTACAGCTGGTGCCTGGCGTTGACCGGCTCCGGTAGCCCGCCCGCGTCGCCTCCAAGCAACAAGCTTGACAAGCTGATAGTCAAGCTCATAGCCCTGGGGAAGCTGACCCCTGAGAGGATTGTGTCCCTTGGCTTGGCGGACAGGGTGAAGCAGATAATAGCCTCAATGCTGGGCGGTGCTATAGCAGACCTCATCAGCGAGCCTGAGAACCCGGTGAAGCGGGTGAGCATCGAGCACGTGCTGAGAGACCTCCAGAAGCTCTACACCCAGGCCTTCGGCAGGGCACCGCTGGAGTCCACTGAGAAGGACATCCTCGACCTGCTGTCGAAGAAGTATAAGGTGCCGGCTGGATCCGAGGCGGCGATAATCAGGTTGCTGAGGGGCAACGAGAGCCCGCAGAGGGCTGTGGAGCAACTGGTCAGTGCTATCAAGCACGGTGAGGCTGGGGGAGAGACGTCCAAAGAGCAGGCCCTATCCAAGAAGGCGACCCCCGTGTCCGAGACAGCTGTGGGGTCGCTGGCGCCGGGCAAGTCCTCGGCTCCAACAAGCGAGAACATCCAGGGTAGGTTGCAAGCCCCGAAGAGGGAGTACTAGGTGTCGGACGTCACAGCTGTGCCGACCATCTACTACACGGTGTTGAACACGAGGTACTACACGGTGTACATGATTGTCTCAAACTACTGGGAGAGGCTGGGGGACGGGAGCCTCGTCCTCAAGGGGTCTTACACCCAGTTGCTGACGCCCGAGGAGTACGCTGAGCTGAGGAAGGAGCAGCCCGCGAGGGCCGGCAGGCCGGGGAGTGTCCAGGCACCCGGGCCCGAGGAGGTGAGCATCCCGGCATGAGCATGCTCTACAGGACTGGGGCGTTCTTCTTCTACTTCGGGCTGGCTGTGACAGTAGTCAGCACTATAGTGCTGGCGACACTGTACTCCCTTTTCGCCTCGGCCGGCTCGCCGCTGCCCCCCATCCTAGTAGACTACGCTAAGGTGCTGGCGATAAGCAGCATCATAGGCACATTCCTCTCAATACTGACGCAGACAATCGTGCTCAGCTCCTTCTCTCCATTGAGCATATGGATCACGACGCAGTTCATATCAGCATACGCGGGGATAACCTCGGTTGTCGTCGAGACAATAAACCTGATGCCGCTGCCTCCAGCACTGAAAGGAGGCGTCGCCGTAGCCGCGACAACCTACGTCTCAGCATCAGTGATATACTTCTTCATGGCGAAGCTCGGCGCGGCACCCATGCTCTAGTCGCATAAAACTTTTTTATCCCCATGATACACGTGAAGCATCCTGCGTCAGGCTTTTATATTCATCCATTAAAGATTTATATCTCGGTGGGAAAGGATGGCCAGGAAGAGGAAGACCGGTGAGAGCGCGGCTGCGTGGAGGAGGAAGTTCGCTGAGGCCGCTAGGGAGTGCAGCGTTGAGGCCAAGAAGAAGGGGATCAGGTTCCAGGACTGCATCAAGCAGAAGCTTCACCACTAGGCGCGCACCCGCCAGCGTGAAATGAAAAAACTATTTTTTCTCCTCCCCGCTTGAGCCATCCTCGCCCGAGGCTTCCCCCTCCTGAATCCGCTTTATCTCCTGGAGTATCCTCGCTATGTCCTCTTTCTTGGCCTGCAGATCCTTCACGTAGAGTGCCGGCGGGAGCTTGAGGAGCGGGTAGACGTATGCTGCCGCGGGCTTCTCAACGCTCCTGACCAGCTTCTGCCTCCCCTCTTTCTCCGATGGCGCAAGAATTTCTGCCCTCTCGGTGAAGAGGGTTGCGGAGTAAGACCTGATGTCCAGGTCTACGCCCCTGATGTTGAGGGTTGAAGCCCTGCGGACGAAGCTCGCGAGCTCGTCCGGCGCGTTCGCGACGAAGACTGTGGCGCCCGACACGCCTCTTATCAAGTCTATGAGCGCGTTCGCGCCCAGGAAGAGCCTTGAGACCGCCCCGCCCATCCTAATCCACTGCTTCGGGAATATGATGCTCGCGTTGTCCACGACCATCACCAGGGCCTTCTCACCGCTCGCGGACAAGGCCTCCATCACATCCCAGAAGTCGTCGGCGCTCAGGATTATCAGGTCGGATGCCAGCCTGTCGGGCTCCGGGTGGCCTAGTATGTGGAGCACTGAACGCAACGTGTAGTAGATGATGCTCGTCTTCCCCTTGCCGACGGAGGCGCCGAGGGTCGCTATGGATCCAGCGCCGACGCTGCCTGTGGCCACGTCTTTGATTATCCTGAGTATCCAGAGAGTGAGGGAGTTGACCGCGTTGACCCTCGGTATACCCTGGGGTTGCTTCCCGGCTAGGTCGGCTAGGACTGCTCCAATATGGGCTACGACGGCACCGTAGAACTGGTACTTGTAGCAGATGCTCTCCCTCTCGCCGAGCCTCGGGCCGCCGCCGAGGATCGTGTTGAACGTGTCTATCAGGCAGTTCCTCAAGTTCTCCCTGCTCAGCCCGAAGAACTTGGCGAGGTTCATCTCGCTGAGGGAGCCGGAGACAGTCGCGGACTCGGAGAGAATGGCGTTCACGAACTCCGGGGACTGGAACATGAGCGCGTGGAGTCCTAGGACAGCGAGCCTCTTCCAGTAGCCCGCCGACTTACCGGTCTCCCCCTCTACCTCCTTAACCGAGGCGTTGAAGTACGAGAAGCTCGCGATGATGTTGTCGTAGATGTTCCCGTAGATTTTAATCAGCTTGACGAGCCAGCCGACATCACTGCTGTGCCTGTCTATGAGAGACCATATCTCCCGGTTCGCCCTCAGGAAGCCCTCTCCCACGCCCACCCTGACACCACCACAGGAATTACCGGCATGCGGTATAAAAGCGGTTCCAGAACCGAAAATACTTGAACCCACCCTTTTTAAACCACCGTGGATAAAAATAAGGCGTGGGGAGTACTCCTTGGATAGGTGCCCGGCTTGCGGTGGCCCCGTGGTCTACGACCCAGGGGCAGGCGTGTACGCATGCTCGAGATGCGGGCTCGTAGTCGACGAGAAACCAGTGTTCTACTACAAACCGCTGGAAGAAGAGGAGCGGTGGTTCGCGGGAAGGACTACGATGCTGTTGCACAACAAGGGCGTCGGCTTCAACAAGCCGTACAACAGGCTGGACGCGTACATCCTGCACCGCGAGTCGCCGAAGAGCGTTAGAGAGCTCCTCACAGCTGTGAAGAGGCTGGGCGAGGTCTACTACGGCGGGGTGAAGTGCGTCGTCGAGACCGCTGGGGCCATAGTCCAGGACGTCTTCTGGGACGGGGAGCACAAGCTGTTCAAGGTGGACGACGCGGCGTTCATAGCCTTGAACCTCGCCGCCAGGCTCTGCAAGGTGCCTCCCGTCCACGCGAAAAGGTTGCCAAGCGGGAGGAGGTTCCTGTCCGTGCTCTATGGACTAATGAAGAGGTACCCGAAGCTGGCCAAGTACTACAGGCCCCGGGAGACCAGGGGCGAGGTCTTGAGGTACGCGGATCTCGCGGTGAGGAGGCTGAGGTTGAGCGTGGACAGGGGGGTCTTCATGAAGACGCTGACCGAGATAGTCGACAGGTTGCCCGCCTCGGGCTCGAGCCCAAAAGTCCTTGCCGGGGTGGCGGTCTACGCTACCGCGATAAAGCTCGGGCTCGACGTGACTAAGAGGAGCGTGGCGGACGCCGTTGGAACCCCCGACGCACACCTGAGGAGTGCGTTGAAGAGGCTGGTTGGGAAAAGCAAGGTCAAGCTTATACCCTAGCTCTTTTTCAGCCCTTCAACCATCTCCCTCCACACATCCCTCCAAGTCCTCTCCATAATCCACGACTTCCTCTCCTTAGCCCAGAGCTCCTCCCTCGCCCTGGGGTCGCTTAGGTACTGCACGAGCTTCTCCTCGAGGTCGTCGAGGCTGTACACCGCCTCGCCCGGGAGAACTTCGGACACCCCGCTCATCGAGGAGACCAGGGCTGGGGCACCGAGCGCCACTGCCTCGAGTGCGACGAGTCCGAAGGGCTCGGGGAAGCCTACCTGGAGGACTAGGTCTGCGGCCGAGTAGAGCCGTGCCTTCTCCTCCTCACTGACTGTCCCCCGCTTTATCACCCACGCCGGCAGAGGGTAGTGCTCCGACCCCCTCCCAAAGACGACCAGGCTGAACGGAACCCTGCTCCTGACCTTCTCGAGCACGCCCATGACTATGCCCGGGGACTTGTTCTCCTGGAGACGGCTGGGTATGACCACCATTGGCCTCGTGTTCTTCTTCACGGGCATCTCGCCAACCGGCTTGTATGGGCTGGCCGGGTAGACGACCTTTATGTCAGGCCTGTTGACGACCTTCAGCAACTCCCCCCTGGTGAGCTTGCTGTTCGCGCACGCGACCGTCGAGTACGCCACCCCAGCGACGTCGAGGGCCGTGTAAGTCCACATGTGGACGTAGAATATGGACGGGATCCCGAGCTCGTAGGACGCGACCACGGCCGGCGAGGTGTGGAAGTCGTGGGCGACCAAGAGGTCGAAGAGCGGGAGGAGGTTCAAGACCTCGCCCGCGAACGCCACAGCTGTGAGGCCGGCGACACTGCTCCCCGATGAGACGAGGGGCTCCCTGACGCGGACGACCTTGACGCCGCGGTAGTCCACGGGGTGGAGCGGTGGGGTCGCGCCGTGGAGGCAGTAGTGCGCCACCTCGTGGCCGTCCCCAGCCATCTCCGGGAGGAGCCTCGAGACGAAGGTGCCGAGCCCCCCGTACGGTCTGTCAGGGCACTCCCAGGCCAGGCTCAGGACACGCATGCAACACCCGTAGAAAGAGTTGGGGCGGAAAGGTATAAAAAACTATTCAGGTAGAACCTCGGGGTGGTGTTTCTCAAAGTAGTTGATTATCGAGAACCTCACTAAGTCCAATATCTCTTCTGTCACCTGCTCGACCATAGAATATAGTTCCCTGATCGCCTCCACGTCTTTGTGTGAGATCCACTCCTCATTCTGGATCCTATTGTAGAGCCTGCGAGCTCTATTCTCTATCTCTTCCAAATTATTGAGCACATTGACAGCAAACCTCTCAACATCGTTGCGGGGAGGCCACCTTCCATCGAGAACATCCTCATCTATGAATGACGACGCCCACTTCCTCAAGCGACCGCGAAGAACGTCTGCATCAATAACCGCTAAGTGTGATATTGGTAGTTCCAGTTTCGATTTCACATCATCTACTCCTAACTCTTCTCCTAACTCTTCCATGTCCACTGTCTCACTTCCCCGGGTTTCGCCGGTTTCACCTATAAACGCGGACGCCCACCTCTTCAACCCTTCGAGGAGGGACGCCGACCTCTCTGGCATCTTTTTCCTGCTCCCGCCCACGCTGGGTTTGGGAGGGGTCTTGGGCGTTCTCTCGTTTTTGCCTAGGGCACCGACCCTTATCGCCTCTTCTGCCAGGTAGTATGCCTTGCTAGCATTGTCGTACATATCACCCAGTTTTTCCATGACCTCCGCGATCTCAAGGTTCTTCCTTATATAGTCTATAACCCCGTCAGCCAACTGCTGGTAGGAGCTGGGCACGTCCCCTAGGAGCCCCACGGGCCTCCTAGTAGAGGAGGCTGTTTTCAGTGAGGCCCTCTTGTTGCTGGTATTGATTTCAGCCCTCCTCTTCCGGGCAGTGCTCATCCAGTCACCATGGTGTATTTTTAGAACCAGAATATAAAAGCGTGAGCCGGCTTGGCGGTCGAGAAAAACATCTAGTCAGTCCAGATGCCGGCCACGCCTTTCGCGGAGTTAGGCATCTGCCTGAGGGGCAGGCTGAACTGTGCTTTCCTGTGGACGAACTCTATTGCGTAGAGCGAGAGTATCGCCGCCTGCCTCACCCTGAACTCGGCTCCTGCCACGCACTCCTTGACCTTCTCGAGCACCTCCTTGTTCGCCTCCGTGATGACCATGTCCTTGAGGCCCGTGAACAGCTTGTAGCAGTCCCTGCTCTCCGAGTCCACCTGGGACTTCGCGTTCAGGAGGTGCATGTTCACCTCTGACACGTAGGATGTCTTGAAGGCTGACGCAGTGGCGATCGGGAAGACCTCCATCAGTGGGCCTGTGCCCATGAGCACGCTCTTCCACGCGCTGTTTATGAGCTTCTCATCCCACTTGCCGAGGACGCCGCCCTGCTCCTGGGCCCTCGCCCTGATGACCTCTCTCGCGGACGCGACCCTCTCGAAGTAAGACCTCAAGTGCGATGGGTCGTGCCTGACAATAGCCCTGACCTGCCCCTGGAGCGAGGGGAGGGTGATGGGCCTAGGCCACTGTTGCTCGGGTGGGGCTGGTGCTTCAGCCAACCACGACACCACTAAGAATAGTGGTGTTCAAGGCCTTAAAAAAACAGTCAGCGGCGGAACGGCTTGACGAAGCCGCCGGCGAGAGCGATGGACTCAAGGCGGCTCAGGAAGTCCTCCTCGCTGAGAGACCTGAAGACCTTGTAGTCCGAGTCGTCCAGCTTCACCCCGTAGGCTGAGGCGATGACCCTGGCGACGCCTTCTCTGTGCGTGTATATGCAACGCGCGATGTCAACCCTGTGAACCTCGACGCCCGGGTCGTCCTCGCCGACAAACACTATTGGGAAGTCGGCTGTAGACCACAGCCTCTTGGCGTACTCGTTGTGGATGTTGGAGAGGACTATCGCGGTGGCCCCGAGGAGCGAGATCATGTCGACAGCTTCATCAATATACCTGACGTCGTCCACCACGACGACGGGCCTCACGGCCACGAGGTTCAAGGCCGCTGAGACGAGGGGGAGGGCGATGGCCGACTTGAACCTGGGCACCCAGACCCTTGTCCTGGGGTAGCCCGCGAGCCTGACTATATCGAAGTTCTCGTCGAGGCAGTGGAGGAATGCCTTGACATCGGGGTCTGCGAGGAGCTTTGAGGGGATGAAGTGCCTCCTGTACCCCCTGTACCTCATTGGCTCGACCCTGTACTCCCCGGTCTCAAGGTACAGTGTGGCCATGTTCACCACGTCCGCCATTGAGAGGCCCGCGTTCACGGCTTCGATCGACATCTTCTCAGCTGTGTCGGGCGGTATCTTCATTGCCACGGTGAGGTACTGGTATACAGCGTCCTTGTCGGGGAGGGGGATGACGACCGGCTTGCCGCACCTCCCGTTCCTCTTAAGCGTCGAGTCGATGCTCGACTCAGCCACGTTGGCGCTGAATGCCACCAGGACTCTCCTCGCGTTCTTGTAGTAGTCGCTCAGAGCCCTCTTGACGATCCCCAGCATGTTCCTGGAGACGTCTGAGTAGCCCCCGCTCTCGCTCGCCGCGGGCATGAGGAGCCACTCCCCCTCGTCCGCCACTATGAGCGACGGCTCCAGGTCGACGGCCCTAGCGAAGGCGGACGAGAGCAGTTTCTCGGTCTCGCCGACCCACTTGGAGAGCACGGCTTCAGCGGTGAGCTCGACCGTGGAGAGCCCCAGGTAGTCTGGGAGTATCTGGAGGAGCGACGTCTTGCCCGTCCCGGGGGGCCCGATGAATATGACTCCTGGGTTCCTCGGGGGCTTCCCCTCCCTCAGGGGTGCGACCCTCTCCTCCACTCTCTCCCAGACTTTCACCGGGTACACGTAGAACTCCTCCCTTGTCGCAGACTTGTCGGCGCTGAAGTACTTCACCTTGACGAGGTAGTTTGAGCCGACCTCCTCGACCGCAACGTCAGCGTAGTCCACGACGTCGACCTCGGTCTGGGGAACCCACCAGCAGGGGGAGGGGACTGCGAGCTTTATAACGCACTCGCTTGAAACTGCTTGCCCGGTCTTCACCACGTTGAACAGCGGCAGGAGCGTCGGGTATACCCCGCCGTAGCACGCGATCTTAACGGACTGGCAGGCGGGCGGGATGGACACTAGATGTCGCCCCAGAACTTCAGCATGTCTAAGACAGTGTAGAACAAGACCTTGTTCACGAGCGACGCCAGCACGGACTTGACCTCGATCGACGTCTTCACGGACTCGTCCTCACCGTACATCGCGTACAGCCTATCCCGGTAGTTGCGGAGGTGGGCGGTGAACCTGCGTATCATGGCCTCGTAGCCGAGGGCTCCCTCGAAGTCTGGTAGCGGGATGTCGGGCAGCACCTTCTGCCAGTTCTTGATGAACGACTGCTTAAAGTAGGCGTAGTCGATTGGATCCTCGTCTAGCTTCTTCGACACGTATTCGAGGAGGTAGGGTAGCCTGGTGGCTATGAGCACGTCCTCAGCGCCGGGGCTGGTCGCGACAGCCCTGAACACCTCGAAGACGAGGAAGGCGGGGTAGCCTGCGTAGCTCACTTCCGTCCGCCCTCCCCTGCAACTGGCTTTAGCTCTGCCTCACGGGTCTCAACCGTGGACGCGTGGACGCCCCTCGCCTCGGGGAGGAAGACGCTCGTGTTGACCGCGTACATGAGCGTTGAGACATATTCGTCCATTATTATCACTAGTGCCTCGCGGGGGCAGTTCTCGACCTTCCTCTCGGGCTCCGAGCACCTGGCGAAGAGCACGGGGTACTCGGCTGATGCAATGCTCTTGAAGACCGCGTCCACAAGGGTCTTCCCCGGGAGCACTTGGCTGGGGTGCCCCGGTGGCTTGTAGCCTACTCTGCCCCCGAGGAGCTTGTCCACTGGGTCGTAGGAGCGCCACAGGGCTTTCGTGGGCATCTGCGTGATGAAGACTATTGGGTTGCCCCACGAGTACGCGTTGGAGAGGAGCGCGACCCCCGTGACAGTCGCGAAGTCGTTGCACGCTGGGGAGACGTGTTGCCTCAGCCTCACGCCGTAGGGCAAGTACCTCTTGTTGAGCAGGATTGTCTTGAACTCCTGCCTGTTAATGCTCCTGCGGACGACAAGCCTGAGGCCGGGTATCTTGGACGCCTTGGCGAAGAACTCGGAGGGGACGCCGGGGTTCCCGAAGGCCGTGTAGAAGAGGTTGAGCAGGGCCTGGGAGGCGGGTGCGTCGACGAGCGGGACGTTCACCCCCCTAGCCTTCAGGGTCTTGTCTATATCCTTCTTTCTGAACAAACCCCGCACCCAGAGAAGAAATGGTGTGGAAGACGTTAAAAACTGTCCGAGGCCTAAGCGGGGAGCTTGACCGGGGCGGGCTGTGTGACCGGCCTGGGCATGAACTGCCTGGGCCTGGGTTGCATTGGCCCGGGGGCCGGGCCCGTGGAGGGGGGTTGCGGGGACGCATAGACGCCCTGGAGGACTGTCTCGACGTATATGAGGAGCTGGGTCGGATAGCTGATGCTTGTCACGAGCTCTCCTGAGTCATCGTAGTAGTCGACGTTCACCGCTGTCGCCAGCCTGGACGCGATGAGGTACTCGCTCGTCTTATACCTCGTGACATACCTGTAGATCGTTGAGGGCACGGTGAGGTAGCGGGTTATGGTGAGCGGGATGCTCAAGTCGTCCACCGTAAATCAATTTGAGCGGGCGGGGATAAAAACATGACTTTAAAAAAACTGGGCGGGCTAGGCTACAGCGGGCATCGGCACGCCGGGGACTACGAGGCTCACTGACTTCGGGGTAGGTGTAGCCGGTGTAGCCGACGCCAGGGGGGCGGCTGGCACGGGCTGTGACAGGACTAGCGACGGCGAGACAGCACTCCCTATCCTGGTGATGCCCATGAACTGCGTCGCCCTCCCGATCTCGTACTGTGTGTAGAGGTAGCTCGTGGGCGTTGTAATCCTTGAGACCTCGACTGAGCCGTCGGGGCTGAGCAACCTCGTGACGATCTGGGTTATGAACAACCTGTACATTGTCTGGTAGATGTTGTAGAGGGACACCCAGCCCGGCTCGTTGACTGTGATAGTGGTGTACGCGTCCTGGTACAGCTGTTTCGCTACAGCCGAGGTCGCGGACATGAAGCCGGCACCTGTAAAAAATGTGTTGGTTGAAATATAAAAACCTGACCTAGACCACGCCAATGGAGTGTAGTACGAAGAGGAGGATTGCCGCTACACCGCCGATCACGAGTATGAGCTCTATCCACAGCCTCTTCAACGCCACTCTGCCGGACGTCAGTATCTCAGTTATCCTCTTGGTCTCCTCGGTGATCGCCTGGAACGTCTGTATAGCCGTGAGGAGGACTGTGCTACCCATCTGCGCTGTCTCGGTGGCCAGGCTCTGGAGTGCCGCTGGAACCTTCGTCGAGACGTAGACCTTCATGTCGGGGCCTATGTACAGCTCGCCGCTGATGCTGGAGTTCACGCCCTGCACGTTCTTCAGCAACCTCTCGTACAGCTCGTTGAGATCCCTCGGCTCCCCCGCCCTGGAGTCGGCTGCGGCGGGGAGCACCATTAGGGAGACCTGTTGCTCGAGGCCCGGGGACGCTTGGAACCCCGTCTTCGAGTACCTGATGGCGACCATCAAGGGCTTCCCAGTGCCCTCGAGCGTGTATATCTCGCCCCCCTGCACCGGGACTATGAACATGACGTCGTCGTGGCTCACGTAGAGTGGGCCGACCCTCTTGGCCGCCAGGAGCTTCGCAGTCCTCGTGTCCGGGTCTAAGGCTAAGACCAGGACGTCCGTGAGCGGGGACGTGAGGTAGTCGTGCACCCTCTTAGCGTAGTGGTGGACTAGACCACCCCTCGCGAGCCGTATGAACACTGCGACCAAAATGAGCACCACGGCGACTGTGAGCAGGAAGCCGACCGGGTTGTGCTGTATGAAGTCGGCTATACCCGAGAGCCCGGCCCAAGGGTTGACGAGCTGGCCCGGCCCCGGGAGAGCAGTGTTGTTCCCGGGCACAGGGGTCGCCGTCTCTGTGGCAGTAGCGTTCACAGGCGGGGACGGCACGGGGGTTTGAGCAGGCAACTACTCCACCACATAGTGTATAACCCTCTCCCCTTTAAAAGGAGAGTCAGGTTTTTTACTTGAGCCGGGAAAGCTTAAACAAGGGGAAGGAGTTGACCCTCTCGATCAAGTACAACCAGGGGAGCTTTGCAGTCCTCGAGCGGGCTGAGGCACGCCAGGACACTGTTGTAGTCCGCGAGCACAAGTACAGAGACCCAGGCGACCCGGCAGGGAGGGACAGGTACTACTACGAGGGGGAGGCCGGGGTCAGGCTCGTCTTCAGGCGGGCTAGGCCTGACATCACAGCTGTGAAGCTCGTGGTAACAGGCTACGTCCCCGCCCCAGGTGGCGTGAAGGAGGCTGTTGTAACCGTGAACGGGGAGCTGTACAGGGGCGGGCCGTTGATAGTGCCCTTCAGCGAGTCCGGCACAGCTGTGGTGGACGTCGGCATCAAGTTCAGGAGCGGGGACTCCTACGTGCCCGGGCCGATGAGCCAGGTAGGAGTATCTGTCTCGAAGGACGTTGTCTTCGCCTCCGGCGAGGTGGTGGGGGACGGTGGCGTCGCGGTCTCACTGCCGGTGAGCGTTGAGAGGGTTGAGAAGACGTCGCAGGCGAGCGCGAGGGTCGCCGGTGTCTCCCTTGAAGGAGATCTGTTAAGGATAGTCTTCGACCAGTGTAGCGGGGGCTACGTCACGGTGGGCGTCTACAGTGAGGATGGGAGGGACGCCACGCATATTGTAAGAGGGGTTCCCAGCGGATCCGAGGCCTGCTCGGTCGTGCTGAAGATCCCGTTCACGGTTAGACCCGGTGTAAGGTACCTTGTCAGAGTGTTCGATTATGTGAACAACACCCTGCTCGCGGAGGCCTGGGTTCAAGCCAGCGGGGTACAGCAACAACAGGCCCAGCAACAAGCCCAGCAGGTCTCCCAGGCACCGGCCGGCAGAGCAGTGTTCACGCCTCCCCTCACCGCTGTCAAGAGCCTGGTTAGACCCCAGTCCCCGGCCCCGCAGGGGCCTGTGGGCGAGGAGGAGGCTAGGAACAGGCTTAAAGCACTGGCGGGGAGGACGCTGGCCCAGCCGGCCTGAAAACTAGACCCCAGACACGTCGGCTACGCGGATCGTCATCTTCGCCAGTGCGGGCCTCACGGAGACCAGGACTGCCTGGGCTAGGACTCGCACGGCCTGGGCTGACACGGGCCTGAGCCCCGCCTCATACATGTCGACGATCTTGAGGAGTGCCTCGCCGGCCTCGTCATCTGTCGCCGTGCCTTTCTTGCCGACGCATGGGTTGACCCCAGTGGCGTTCTCTACGACGTGGCAGAGCCCCGCCTTCTCCACCCCCTCCATTATCTTCACCTTGGTGAAGCCCTCCTCCCCCACGGCCCCGACCTTCATCGCGGTCACGAGCATCCTGACGGCCGTTGAAACGAATATGAACCTCTGCTTCAAGGGGAGGGACTCGTCGAACGAGGATAACGCCAGGTTCGCGATGAGCGAGATGTCCCCGAAGCTGGGTAGCATGACCCTGGAGACCGTCCGGCTGACCTGGCTCCTAGGTCTCTCAACCATGTGCGGGGCTGGCTCGTAGCCGGCCTGCCTCCTGCCCCTGTAGGCCCGGGACTCCTCGTCCTCCTCCATGATCCCCCTCCCCTACGGTAACGCGAGGCGGGTCGCGTGGAGCACTATGAGGAACGCGATGATGGAGGACACTAGGACGGCACCGGCGAGGCAGGGGCGACATCTGTTGCCTGTCTCCATACACTTGGAGAAGGAGGTTATTGAGGCGACGTAGAGGGCGGTTGCCACAGCTGTGGCGACAAGCCCGAAGCAACAGAACGCGACCATGACCGCGACGTATCCAGCGGAGAGGAGCGTGAATATGTAGAGGAACCTGTCGCTGGTCAAGGTAGCCCGCCCCCGGGGTGTCTTGAGAGGTAGAAGGCGCTGGCATATATGAGTGCGACGAGCAACAACGCTAGAGCAGTGTAGCAGTAGCGACAGCCGGGGCCAGACCCCTCCAGCAGGCATATGCCCGCGGAGCACTTGACGGCTGGGGGTAGCGAGGCGACGGCGAACGTGGTTATCACAGCTGTGGCTACAAGACCGCCGGACAAGTATGTATGAAGAGCCAGCGTTGCGAAGCCCCCGTAGACAGTTGCCAGCCAGGTCACCAGCCTGCGGGGATGGATCCTAACGTCCAAAACACTTCCCCATAAGAGTATCTGCCAGCTGAGCATTTAAAACGGCACGCCAGGGTTTTATACCGGGGGCTCATACAATAGATCGCGGGTGGGCTGGTTGCAGTCCAGGGCTAGGAGGGCTGCGGTTTACTTCAAGGCCCTTGAAGCCAAGAAGAAGGGGATCCCTGTGACTGACATCAGCAAGTTCGACGACGACAACTTCCCGCCTGAGGACTATGGGAGAGTCCTCCGCATGGTTGACTCAGCTAACAAGGCCATAAAGTCCCTGAACGAGTTCCTCAAGAACTTCAACACCTCGCTCTTCTACAGGGAGCGCTTCAGGCCACGAGACCGGATACTCGAGGACTTCACACACGACCTATACCAGGCGATATACGACAACCTGGTCAACGTCGAGGAGGTGCTCTGCGACGGCTGGGAGGGGGCCCTCGTGAACACCGGGGTGGCGAAGTACTTCATGGGCGTTGAGTACGGTAAGGACGGCGTCCCGCGGATAACGCTCCTCCCAGCGGAGGCCTGCAACAAGATCGTGAGAGAAGACGAGATGGAGGAAGACGGGGAGGAGGGACAGCAATAGCGTTGCTATTTTATTAAAAACCTTGAAGTAGGGTTATAAGAGCTCAACAATCCTGTTCGGGGGGTAGCCCCCTATGAACTTTATCAGCCCGCTCCTCTGGAACAAATCCTTCCACTTCCTGACCGTCCGGGGGTCGGAGCCCCTTACCTCGCTTATCGCCTGGTCAAGTATCTTCTCGGGCACCTCGGTTGGCTTGAAGTTGTAGTGCATTATCTCCTTTATCTTTTCGACTACCTGGCCGTAAGTATGCCTGATCCCGTGTTTGGGGTTTTGTGTGCTTGCTGTGTGTTGCAGGGGGGACAGGTAGCGTCTAAGAGCCTCCTCGACCATCGCTGAGACCGCTCCATGCGTCTTGCCATACCACGCTGGGGCCACTTCGATTAATTGTCTGTATAAATCCTCGCTGATATAGACAAAAAGAACCCTCTTCCCCTTGGGAACATTCTTCGATGGAGGCATACTCTGCACCAATGCCTTATATATAAGAGTCAGGTATTTTAAAGTTTGCTAGCATTTTAAAGAGTATGCTAGCAAGCCTTGTAATACAATCGCCAGCTCTTCTATTACTGTAATATAAGATAATGACATTTTATTCAGCAAAATACGTGTATCATGAAACAAGAAACGCTAGCAACCCGAGGAAATCAACGTGCCTGTCCGGATACAAGGAATGCTAGAATTCCATGCGATCATGGGTTCCGCGGAGGGGGAGGGAGGGGGCCCGGGGCCCGGCAGCACACACATGCATCACACATGGGGGTTCTGCGGGAGTTCGACGACCTCTTTTGAAATATATCTCCCGAGGTTGCACCACCTGTTCTCCTCTGGGTGCTCGAACTCCTTGTGCTCGCCTCCCCGAGGAGGGGTGGGAAAAAAACTACCTGTCGGGGTCTAGGAGGGTGCACTTCTCCCGCAACTTGGCCCACAGCTGCGGTGTCACGTCCGGGAGGGGTGTGGACACGAGCTCCGGGCGGGCACCGCCTGGGCGGAGGATGACCACCTTGACCACGGGGGGCCTCACCTCATAGAAGCACGTCGCGTCCCTTGCCCTGCTCAGCACCTCCTCCAGGACAGCTGTGGCGGACACCTGCTTCTTGCAGTAGTAGCCCTGGAGTTGCGGGTGCCGGGACACCACGCCCCCGCTGAGCCACCGCTGGAGGGTCTTCTTAACAGCCTCCCGCACCCTGCTGGCGGGCTCCCCCGTCTCCGTCGCGATCTTCTCCACTAGGTCTTCGAGCTTAGCGTACTCGGGGCAGACGGGGATCATGTTCAGCAGTCTATCAGAGTACTTGGCCATTCAGGACACCCCGAGGGGGATGGGTTGCGTGAAAAACATTTTACCTTATTTTTTAAGCCTTTGCGAGCTATACCTCGGTCGCGGGCTCACGGCTTTACGGGCATTCCTGGTCGTCGTGGAGGTTTGGTAGTGCCTCGTGTAGTCTGTAGAAGTCTGCGTACGGCTTGCCGTAAATGCATGGTGTTATCCCCCTGACCTCAACTATGACCCTGCTGTCCTGGAGGGCTGTTATCGTGACGACCCCCATGTTTATGCAACCATACGTGATGTTCACTCCCTCGAATGTCCTGGAGTGTATGGTGACCTTGACGGGTTTGTCCGAGGTTATGTTCACCCAGACCAGCTCCCAGTTAGACGGCACACATGAGACGTTGAAGAACTCGTAGTCATTCGGCTTGAAGCTGAAGTTTTCTCCAGCCCTGATGGTAAACTCCCTGACCACGTGGCACCTCGTTACGATCTCCCTGTACGCCTCATCCGAGCAACCCTTGCACAGGTATGAAGGCTCTGAATGCCAGATGTGGTATCCTACGGCGAGGGACAGCATGCATGCGATCAGGCACGCGACCAAAACGATTTTCAAGAACTCCGGGTGGGACTCCTCGCTCGCATTACCCCTGGATGCACCGCTTGCTTCCAGCACTACACTCCCCGAGGAGGGACGAAGGAAAAAATCAACAACTGTTTTTCCAGCTGATAAGGTAATGTATAATTCAAAAGGGGTTGTGGTTAGGCGTTCTCCACGAGTTTGGCTAGCCAATAGAAATCCTGGTAGGTCTCTACTTTTTCGGCCATCTTGATGATGCTCTTTAGCTTCTCGTAGGGCACTACTTTTTCCACTATTGTCTCTCTCCTGTGATCCGGGGTGTCGAGTTCCTGTCTGTAATACCACACATATCCCTCTTTATATTCCTCTCCCTCTCGTGGATATAGATATATCACTATTACACGCCTTACGCGGCCCAAGGTCACTAAACTAGGTTCCCAGAGCTCAACTTGAATTGCGTGCTTTCCAAAGGTTTTGAATATCTGTATATCCGAGTTCGAATGGTCTTCCAGGGGTTTTTTACCTCCCTCTCTTCCTACTTCATGTTCTCTAGGTGGTTCCACGGTCTCCTTCATATTTTTCTTGACACGACGCCCCAGGCTACTCATACCCGGCACCACGAGTATGTTTTCGAGCCGGATAAATAAAAGCATGACTCTAAGTGATTAAAAGGCGGGGAACCCTATAGATCCACGAGCACCAGTATCTCCGAGAGCCTTCTCCTAGCTGTCTCGAGGTCTCCATGCTCCAGCGCTGTCTTCGCGTCGGACGCGAGGAGGGCCACGCTCCTCTTCAACTCGATCCTGCCGTCGACGAAGAGAAGGACGAGGCGCCTCACGTCCTCGGCGAAAGTGTCCCTGCAGGCGGAGGCGAGTCTTTCAGCGAGCACCCTGACCGCGTCGCCCTGCATGAACACTCCTCCCCCGAGGAATCATATGGGTTGAGGTGGAAAAAACAGCTTACTTTATGCTGTCAAGGTACTTCTTGAGCGACTCGAGGAGGGCCTGCTTGTAGTTCAAGTCCCTCTCGAGTTGCGCCAGGTGCCTCCTGTTCTTCTCCTCCTCAGCCTTCTTGATCTTCTCCTTAAGGACGTTCACGTCCTCGCTCAAGTGCTTCAGCGCGGCTCCAAGCAACTCCTTGGCGTCCTCTGGCTCCATGTAGATGGGTATCGCCTTCACGCTGTACAGCCTGTCTATGTCGACGTTCTTCACCTGCCCCAGCGGGAGCTCCCTCAGCTCTCTCCTCACGTACTCGCTGACCTTCTCAGCCTCCTTCACCGCCTCGTCCGAGACCGCTATCCAGACGCCGTAGTCGGCGACGTGGGCGAAGGCCCTGCCGATCATGTCGTACGCCTTCCTCCTGATCCCCTCAAGCCTGCTCGCAAGCCCCTCCCTCCCCTCCCAGCTCCTTATCTCCCTCCCCTCCTCCAGCGTGACGTCCTGGACAAGGTACTTCGACGGCAACCTCATCGAGAGCAGGTATATCTTCACGAGGCCCTGCGCACCTGCCTGCGGGGCGGCGGTCGCGGTCGCCGACGCCACAGCTGTGGGTGCCGTCGCCAGCTCGACCTCCAGGGCCTGGGGTTTGGGCTCCGGCGGGGGAGGCAACTCCACCTGCTCGCCGGCCCCCCTCTCCTCTTCCTCCGCCACAGCTGTGGGTTCAGCCTCCCCGCCCTCCGGCTTCCCGTGGATCCTCTGCCTCACCCAGTAGTAGTACAGTGTCTCAATTGGGTCGTACTCGGACGGCAGGAGACCCCTGTTCATTATCTCGGCCCTGACCTCGGATTTAACGGTCTTGTCGATATCGCTGATAGGCCTAAGATTCACCAGCCTTACCTTGACATCTTTTTTGCCGTGCTGTCCGACCAAATCCTTAAGAGTATATTCGCGTACGCCCTCCTCGACGACGAACCACTGGTCGTACATATCGTAGATGTTCTTGTGGGAGCCTGTGTAATAGTGGAAGTGCACGAGGGCACCGCGTGGGGCCACGTCCTCGTAGTCCCTCATCTTCTCGGCTATAAGGTACTTCCTCCCGCTCTTCGGCGACACGTACTCCAGGAGCCCGGTGTACACGGTGAAACGTTTCACAGTCGCCTTGTCGTTGGCGACCGGGAGCTGGTCGATGTACTCTATCCTAACCGGAAGGATAGTGCTCCCGCTGACGTCGACGAGGGGCACTTTCCTGGGGGCCACCTGCGCGCCCCCTGCATCCTTGGCGTCCCTGGACGCGGCGGAGAGCGCCATGCCAGACCCCGAGGAAATAAGTGTGCGGGTGTGGATAAAAACCTAACTCCCCAGCTGTGATGCCGTGTTGATGAGTCCCCGAGGACGGGAAGGCAAAAAATCAGGTTGAGAGGACTCTCTTAACGGCTTGCTCAAACTCAGCTACATCGCGGGCGTACTGGACGTTCCCATGCTCCCGTAGCAGTTGCACCCAGTTGTATTCTAGTGATGACGCCAGCCCTGGCACCAGTATGAGCCTCGTCCTCTTCGCGAGCCCGGACTTCTTGAACTCACCCAGGATATCGGGGCTGGCATCGGTTATCCCGTCGCTGATAATGATGTAGTACTCCGCCTTGCCGAGCCTGGCGATCTCGGTGAGGACTGGGTCGATGTCTGTACCGCCGTCCGCGTCGATCTTCAACAGGGCCTCAATAACCTTCGCTGGGTTCACCTTCTCGACCTCGGTGTCGAAGAGGTACACGTCGGCGTTCAGCCTCCTGTGCAGTGCTAGTGCTAGACCGGCGGCGACTGAGATCTTCGGCGGGGCGTTGTTACTCCATGTTCTGACGTAGGGCTCCGCCATGCTCCCGCTCTTGTCCACAAATACTACGGGTTTCACGCTGGCGCTCCTCTGGTAGACCATGAGCTGCCTCTGTGCTATTTTTACAGCCAGCAACGCCCTGCCGGCTTCGCCGAGTTGCGTCAAAGCTAGCTCGCTCGGCAGTATATCGCTTATCTGCCTCTCGCTGAACATCCTCGTAATGCCGTTAACGCCTCCGTAGACGCTGACGACCTGCTGGTGTACCAGGCTGGTTGGCACAGCTGTGATGAACCGGCTGAAGAAAACCCTCGCAAACCTCAATAGCGTCACCCGCTTGCGGAACTCGTCGGGCTTCTCGAGGAACCTCGCAACGCTCAACGCCTCCTTGGTGAAACCCTCGCCTCCTTGTCCTCCCCCCATCACCGAAACCGCTTCCACAGCCCCCTCCCTGGCCTCCCTGTATTCCTGAACCGCACCCATGGCCTCCTTAACTGCTTCTTCAATAACCGTGTCGCTGAAGGCCTCTTTCACTAGCTGGTCTAGGTCTAGGAGTTGCGGTTGTTGCTGTGCTGGAGCCTGTGCGGGAGCCCCTTGTTGTTGCGATATCTTCTTGAGGTGTTGCTGGATCTCTTCAACGTCGGCACGCTTCAGAAGGCTCTGTAAAAACTTCACAGCGGCAATGATCGACAGCTCGCTGCCAGCGGTTATCTTGTTGAGGTCTAAGAATCTCTCGCTCTTCAGTGCCTTCTCAACTATAAGCCTCCACACCGGCGACGCTTTATTCGATTTCTTCAGGGATTGGTATACCAAGGAGTAGGGCTTGTAGTGCATTAGAAAGGCGTCGTGGGCCTGGTAGAACTTCGGGTGGATGTTGCTGTACGCTAGGAGTACCCTGTGAATGCTGGTGATAAACGGCAAGTAGTAGTCGACAGGCATGGACTCGTATATCTTATCGTGGAACGCTGACTTCGCTAGGCCTGACTTGAAGAACGCCTCGGATTTAGGCTCGATAAAGTAGTTCATGCAAGACCCCGAGGAGGTGTGAAAAACGTGAAAAAACTAGGACTTTGACATCTTCTCAAGCATTTCCTCGACATGATTAATGTACTCGAGGTATTGTCTTGCTGTCGCTAGAACTGCTTCAACACGGGGCTTAAGCCACGGCGTCTTCTCCAGCCGGGAGACATCGTAGTTCAGGATTTCCTTGAGGACTCCTTTGGCACTCGCCAGGTTCATTGCTTTCAGGAAATCTCTAGCCCTCTCGAGCTTTCTCGCGAGGTCGGCAACCTCGCCGAGAGCATCGTCTACAGCACTCTTTATCGCCTGCAACTCCTCCCTGCTCCTCGCCAGGTATTGAACTAGCTCATATGTCGCTGACATCACGTTGTCAAGTGTGACGCCGTAGAGGGCTAGGTAAGCACAGTAGAGCTTCGGAAGCTTCTCAACTATCGTCCTATCGCTAACAATGACGCCCTTGGCACGCATGCTCTTAATCAATGGCACAACGTTCACGTGGTACAGCTTGTAGACCTCGTGTCCGAGTTCCTTAATTCTGGCATTCAGTAATGAAATAGCGAATTCGTGTATTGCTTTTACATCGCTCATGTTGGCAACCGGTTGGACGTTGTTTGTGTTGAGCCAACGGGCCTGGATAGCGTTTAGAATCAGCTTGTCGTCTTCGAGGTAGTTAACGAACACTTTGACTGCAAATCTGTCGAACAACGCTTGAAGCTCCGGGTCTTCCGGGGTCTCATTAGACGCTCCTACCGCAGTGTGTAGCTTGGCCTCCATGGGGCTACCGCTTATCGGGTCATAGATGACTCTCTCTTGGAGTAAGCTTAGCAATGCGTTCAAAATGGCGGAGTTCGCCTTGAAGATCTCGTCGAGGAACACGAATTCACTGGATATTATGCGACTCCAGTTCCTCCTGAACTCGCCCTTGCTTAGGCTGACAATATCAACAGTCCCAAAGATTTCATCGTACGACGTGAACTTAGTTAATAAGTAATGGTAGAAGCCCGCGTTTACCAGCCTGGCAAACAGTCTGACGGCATATGACTTCGCTGTCCCGGGCGGGCCGATGACAACAATATGTTCTCCAGCGACGCTGGTAATCATTAGTGCCTTAACAAAGTCCTCGTGGCCGATGACCAGCTGGTTCAGTGTCCTCTCAACTTCTATGAGTTTCTGCCTTGCAGACTCGACGGTTTTAGAATTGGGTATAGACATGCACACCACCACCCCGAGTCCAAGGGGAGGAGTGTGGGAGAAAAAAGCTAGTACTCGTGGTACTCGACTAGGATGAACTCTACATCGCTCTCCTTAACATCCTTAATGTCCTCGGGCTTATCAAGCCTCTTTTTCAGCCTTACAACAACCGCGGTGTCGCCGGGCTTAGGATCGTACATTCCGCGGTTCATTGGGATGTTTGCTGAGAGCATGGTTGAAAGCAGTTGCGCTGTCGCTTCATGGCCAATGAAGCTCGCGATCTCCTTGCCTGCGACTAGTGTTCTGACTTCATCGACTGTTATCGGCCTGGTTCTCAGGGTCAAGGGTATCTTACTTGAGGTTATGAGGGCGTTCAAGAGTATTATTTTCTTGGACACGGGTCTCACCCCGAGGAGTCCCCGAGGCACTCTCGGAGCAGGGTTCCGCCACCCCGCCCAGCCGGCACCGCTCGGTGCCTTTAAGCCCCCGCCATCCCGGGGGCACTGGGCCACGACCAGGGCTCACCGGGGAGAGGAGCCCCCGGGGTGTGGCGTCCCTCCCCCCATCCCCCTGTTCGGCTCTTACCCCCGTCGCCGGGGGCGGGCCCCCATGGGGCAGGGCCCCTCCCGCGGAGCCACAGCTGTGGCGCCCGCGGGTCATCGAGCAGACTACTCCCCCGCTCCAGGGCTCACAGCCCCCGCCACCCCGCCGCAACACCCTCGCGGGTGCTACGGGAAGGTGGCGGTCGGGCTCCCCAGTGATGGCAACGCCAGCGGGCCCCGTGGATGCGGCCTTAGGGACGGCTCCCCCTCCCAGAGCCTCCGAGAGGACTCCGGGAGGTAGAGGCGGGGCCGCCTCTCAGCCCCTGGTGGGCTTCATCGGTCGCCGCCCTGGCCGCTCGCACGGGGCGTGTCGCTAACATTAGTGACATCGCTGTCCCCGGGCCCCCGCCCATCTGCCCCCGACCCCCTGGGAAGCCGGGGGCTCGTCGCTCCCCACCACCGGGCTACACCCGGGGTGGTTCATCCCGCGGGCCTTCACGGCTTTCATCGCTCCGGCCCCAGCCCACGGGGTAATCCCCCGTGGATGTAAGGGGGATACCCTTTTAGTCCCCCATATTTTTAATAGGGGCGGGAGGGGTTTATAAACCTTTCGCCCCCACTCTTCTACCGGGGGTTCCTGTTTGATCGAGCTGAAGGGCAGGTTTGTGAGGGTTCAAGCCCTGGCTGAGGACGACTATGTCGCTGTGGAGGTGGCGGCTGAGTGGGATGTGATATACAGGAACGCCCTAGTCCTGGTCGCTAGGAGGGGCTCGCTCCGCGAGCTCGAGGAGGCCGCTAGGGAGGTCAGGGATCTCATTCTGAAAGTCGTGGCAGAGCTGGAGAAGGGTGGGGGGCGTTGGCCTGTGGGAGACAAGTGAAGCTTAGAGGCGGGTTCGCGTATACGGTCAGGAGAGCGAGAGACGACTACCCGTGCTTCTACTGCGGTCTGGAGATAAGAGCGGGCACAGAGTACGTTGAGGAGAGAGATATGAGCAGGGTGGTGAGGCGCTACCACTACAAGTGCTTCAACAAGGTAATACCCCATAGACTGAAAGCAGTAGAGGCACCCAGCGGGATAGTCCTGTGTACGGTGGAGTGAAATGGGCTGGCTCGACAGCCTGCTGAAGGAGTACACGCATTTCAAAGGAGAGAGCGGAGTCCTGATCCTAGGGGACGCCAGGGAGGTGCTTAAGAAGATCCCCAGCGGGGTCGTAGACCACGTCATCACAGACCCGCCGTGGGGCGTGGGCTTCGACGAGTACGACGACCCCAAGGTCTTCATTGACGTGAGGGACGAGCTCTACAGGGTGATGAAGAGGGACTCGTGGCTCGTCTTCTACTCCACTCCGAAGAGGATATATGACCTCGCCCCGCTCACCCAGAGGTTTGAATACAAGTGGATGATCCCGTACCTGTTCGGCCACTTCCTCACCCTGTCGAGGAACCCGCTCGGCTCCCAGATGGCTTACTCGATAATAATGGTCTTCGCCAAGGGAAACCCTAGAATAGCCCGCAAGAGGAGGGACATCATATACTCCGACGAGCTCCCCATCGTCGAGGAGATCCCGAGGGAGCGACAGTTCAAGCCCACCTTCACGACCGCAGTCCTCTTAAACATGTTCACCAGGCAAGGCGACCTAGTCCTAGACCCCTTCGCAGGCTACGGCTCAATACCCCTGGTCTGCGAGCTCTTCGGCAGGAGGTGGATAGGCGTGGAGATAGACCCCGTTAAATTCGAGGTCGCCAAGCAGATAGTCTCCAAGAAGAGAGTCGTCGACATCAAGAAGCTCAAAGAAACGCTGTCAAGCAGAACAGGGAAGCACGCCCCCATAACCAGCTGGCTGGGTTCTCGCGGATAAGTGCCAGCGGTCATCTCGGGGCGTCATCAACTCATCCCAACTCCCGCGGATCGACACCCCCACCCCAGGCGGGGTAGGGATGTCTGCCATATCATGATACAGCGGGCTGTCCTTAAAAAGCTTTTCTGTTCACTTGGGGTTGGAGAGAGGGCTGGCTTGCACACAAGAAGCGCGCTTCTCCTTAGCGTAGCCTTTTTTCAGCCTTGCTCCCCAATTAACCCCCCTATCGCCGCCGCCACCTCCTCCAGGAGCCGCTGGAGGTCGCTGAGCCTCCGCCTCGACCCCAAGTCCTCGTGCACGAGCTCGAGCAGGTAGTAACAGAGGTCGCTGTGCGCGTAGGAGTTGCAGTCTAAATACCCGAAGACATCCGCGAACTTCTCCTCCAGCCTGCTCCCAGTCGCTGTGAGGACGGGGTGTTGTTGCTTCACCTGGCTCCCCCTTTACACAGCTCTCTGTCCATCACGTACTCCCCTCCCTCAACCAGCTTCAGTATGTTTATAGTCGTCCGCCTGGGCGTGTCCTCCACCACTACTACAGTACAGCATAGACCACTTATAATCATTGACACCCCGCTCATCATAATAATCAGCCTACAGATTTTTATCAGCACGCCTTTTTTAATAGACCGGTTTATAAGCTAGAACTTACGGATTGTGGGGTTGAGGTGGGTGCGTGTCCGCCCCGAGACCTGCGGGCGAGGCTAAGCCCGCTCTAAGCCTGCTCGCCAAGATCGGGGTCTCAGTGAAAGAGGGTAAGACCCTGGGGATCTACGGCCCCAGCATGGTCGGGAAGAGCGTTTTAGCGGCGATTGTCGCACGGGAGTACGTTGGGGACGAGGGTACTGTTGCCGTCTTCGGCGTCGAGTCCCACTACGCCGACGAGGAGTACAGGGAGGTGCTGAAGCAGTTCCTCCCCAAGCACCACTACATCAACGTGTGCGAGTCCACGCCCAAGCTCTACGAGTACATGGGGCTTGTGAGGAGGGCGAGGCTCGAGGGGAGGGTCGCGTTGATACTCGACTCACTATCCTACATCGCCATGAGGGAGACAGCTGAGTGGAACATGAGAGGCGTTAATGAGCCTAGGGTGATAGCGGCCAGGGTAATACCCGTGATCTACACGGTCGCCTCGGCCTTCAAACAGCTCGTGGTCGAGAAGAGGGCGCTTGGCATAGTGGTGATGCACGCGGGGTCTACGGCTGGGGCGGGCAAGTACCGGGGGTTGGTGGACTACAGGCCGAGCATGGCCGGCAGAGTGGCCCACTCATTAGACTACCTCGTGCTCATGGAGTCCGAGGGAGCGTCGCTCGACGCGCCGAGGAGGCTGACCCTTGTCGCATCAAGGCTCACGCCGATATACGAGGGGAGGGCGGTGAGGTTCAGGTTCAAGGGGAATGAAATAGAGGAGGTAGTGGAAGCAAGGGAGAAGTGAGGGGTTTACGTGGACGGGGCCTTCTTGTGCCTCAGGTGTAAGCACTTCAGGGGGCTGAACGCGGACGGCACGGTCGAGTGCGAGGAGCTGGGCACTACCAAGCCCAAGCTCGCCTGCCCTCTCTTCAAGCCAGCGGATCACACGGAGATAATCCTGTGGGGGTGAGGGATGGTGGGGAAGAAGCTTGGCTTAATCGTTGATTTAATACTTGATCTAATATTTTTCGCCTCAATAGCTGGAATGGAAGTCTTCACGCTGGTCTTCGAGAACCGGAAGCTGGCCGGCTGCTTCACCATCCTTGCCACCGCGACGTTCATCGCGAAGCTAATAGAGTTGTATCCTAACAGAAAAATCGAAATCAGGGCGGGGGCAGCGGGTGGAGGGAGATGAGCTGGTGGGATAAATTTGATAAAGCATTGATGTTCGGTTGGCTGGTTTCGCTCACCATATGGCTAGTCTCAATACTAGTTTTGGTGCCAGCACTCCTCGTGATAGCCCACTGGAGGTACGCCTGGTGCCTCTGTGGAGGTGTTGAAATATGGTACATTATCGGCTCCACGGTGTGGGGCTTCTTCATCGGGCTCGTAGTATTTCCCAAGCTATTCAGGGCACTAAAACAACTTGTCTGCGGGGATAGCGGGTGTTGAAGCGCGCGAGAAGCACACCACGGCATCAGCAGTGGCAAGAGAGATAGTGAAGAAGCACCTGGCACCCCGCTTAACCCAACCGTTTTTCAACCCTTGTCCAGCTCCGGCGGGTTTATAAAGTGTAGCCCTTGGACTCCTATCTTGGTGAGGACAGTGATCTTCTTTATAGAGTTCTTCCTAATGTTCGTCTACGTGATAATATACTTCCACCAGTTCGCCAGCGAGAGCCGCAAAGAATTGTGGCTTCAGCACGCGATTGCGATAATATCGATAACCCTCTACGCCCTATCAATATTAGGGTTTGGATGGCTAAGGGCGGATCTTCCCGAGATAGTCTTAACGGGGACATTCTTCATCTCTTATATTGTGCTGAGTGAGATGGCCTCAAAAGAGGTAGCTGTCTCCCTATTCGTGTTATCCCAGCTCTATGCGAGCGGAGCGCTGCGTAAGAAAGGAGCTAGGAAGAAGAAACAGGCTTCTGCCCCCTAACCTAGCCGTTTTTTAGCACATCCTCACCCATCAGGAACCACTGGTTTCACTCCTCCGCGACAACAGGAGCACCTGGAGGCCTTGCTGGTGTTTTCAGAATTGCTCTACAGACTGGACATCTTGTGCGTCGACGGCTCACACTACTGGTGGATATGCAGTGAAAGAAAGGACGACCCCGAGTTCACGGGCTGAGGTGAGTGTGCGGGCGGTACCCGGTTTAAATGTGTCTGAACACATATGATTACCTCGGGGTTTAAATATGCCTAAGGCGTATTTAACATTCAGGGTCGACAAAGCGGTGAAGGACGCGTACATGAGCCTGCCCGACGAGTGGAAGAGGGTTGTCAGGGACTACGTCTCGGTGGCAGTCCTCGCGGTCGCACGGGAGCTCAGGGAGCGTCAGCAGGCACAGGCCCCGCAGGCAGTCCAGCCGGCGCAGCCGTCCCAGCCCGCTCCGCCCGCCCAGGCTCCCCCTCAGTAAACCCTCTTTTCTTTTTTATGGAAAGCCTTAAATACTTTTCCCGCGGTATTTAAATACCTTGGTGAAAGTATGCCAGAGGAGACCGTATTATTCGAGTCCCTCTCCTCCCTTGTGAAAAGAAGCGTCATGGAAGACCGCGTCACGCTCTACAGGAGGTTCATGAACAATGGGGCTCTAACGGAGGCGACTATCACACTCTACAGCGACAATACAGTTGTAGTCGAGGTCTCGGAGTCCGGTGTACCGAGGGTTGTCGCTAAAGCCAGGCTCGGCAGGAAAGAGGCATATGTCTTGAGGAGGATGATGCTGAAGATGGAGGGCCCAGAGGACTTCGGTAAGCTCGCTGAGAAGGCTAGGGCGCTGGCGGTGGACGCCGAGTGGAAGACCGTGGAGGCGGTCAACAGGATAGTCAGCTCTGTTCTCGAGCTGGCGTCCGTCAGGAATACACTGAACGCACTGCAGGATCCTGTTGCGAGGAGGGAGCTCCGCGAGTACTTGAAGTCCTGCGTGAGCAGGTACCTGCGGGGTGAGCGCTCGTGAACAAGGGCGACCTGGAGGTCATCCTCAGTCGCGCCAACAGGGCTATAGACGCGTTCAGGCTCTTCATGTACACCCTCGACTACATTACGGCTCTGCATAATGGAAAACGTGAGTACGTCCTCGTGGGCGTCGCCTCCAGCGACGTCGACGGCCTGGCGGAGCAGTACGCGAGGAGCGTCTTCAAGCTCATAGTAGACTCACTGAAGAACGCCGGCGTCAGCGTGGAGAAGGACGGGGACGACTACATCATCGAGGCCGGCGACGCGAGGTACAGGCTGAGGCTCTCCAACATGCTGTTCCCCGGGATAGCACTGCTGGAGGTGTAGATGCATGGAGGACGAGCACATCACGATGAAGGCGATAGCAGGCGTTGTCGGGATGAGCGAGGACAAGATATTCCAGCACGTCAAGGAGATACTCGAGAGCCTCGGCGACGACTACTTCACCGACGAGCAACTCCTCAACATGCTGAAGAACACTAGGAGCAAGTACGTGGCAGAGTATGCAATGAGAATACTCATGAAGCGACATTCCAATAAAAAAACCTAGGTTTTTTCCTAGCCCACCCTTCCCGTGAAGAGTTCTATCACAGGGTACTGGCTCAAGAACTCTGGTTCTACAAGCACCCCCCTGCATCCAAGCCTCGAGCACAGGTTATCAGCCATACCCAGCAGCATCCTCACCATCCAGTCAGTGTACTTGGTGTACGCCTCGACGCGGAGGGGCGGTATAACAATGCGTGCATCTATTATAGTAAGCTCGCTATTATACTCAATCGCTCTTAACCTCCCAGTACCGTAGGTTGAGGTGAGTGATATACTCCAGTGCTTTCCCCTCCCAATCCACTTAATTATAGCTGGGGACTTGCCAGGAGACGTGTTGAATAAGATAAAGTTTTTCCCCTTGCTGGCAGTTATCCTCGAGTAGTGCACTGGGAACTCATCTCCCGGGGGCTCAGGAACCTTTAAGTAGATTCTAGGCTCCCCGCCAAGGAGAATCTTCATTACATCATCGACCGTACCCCGCGTGGCCTCCTTCAGCTCGATAAACCTCCTCACAACATATGGGTCGCTAATTGTGAGGAGCACTCAGGCCTCACCGGTGCCATGGTTATATCCAATAATAGAGTTGTGGTTTTTCACTTTTAAGTGAATATGTATCTTTCATTAAGAAATATTGAAAGTTCAACAGGTATATTTCAAACACGCTTTTATCCCCGTGTTGCTGGATTATAGCTTTAGGTGGAGTGTCTTGGGCGGATCAAGGCTCCTCGGCCTCGCCTTGATAGTGCTGTGCCTCGTGGTGGCGGTTGTCCCGCGGGTTGAGGGCGCTGGGAACGGTGTGGAGTACAACGCCGCCTTCGTTGTTGTCCCAGGGGAGCTCCTCGGCAGTGTGGAGACGTACCTTATACCGGTGAACGTGAGCGACCCCTCGCTCCTCAGCGAGGCGAACGTGTACGTGCTAGTCCAGGGCGTGCCGAGGCTGGTCTACTTGTTTTCCAGGGTTCCACCGCTTGTCGCGGTGCTTGAGCCCTCCGCGTACAACGCCGAGTACGACGTGTGGTACGGCGGTGGGAACCCGTACTCGAGCATGCTGGCGACGCCTGGGACGCCGAACAGCTTCTGGCTCGCCTTCGACGATTTCGACTACCCCACGGGCTTCTGGCTCAACAGCTCCGTGTCTATATCGGGTAGCAGGGCGTACATACAGCCCGGGGGCTACCTCCAGCTCTCCAACAGCTACAGCAGCAGGACAGCACACATATGGGAGGTCTACGGGAGGAGGGCCCTGGTGATATCCTTCACACAGGCGTACAACCAGTTCGTCACACTCTACTTCACCGCGGGCAACTTCACGGACATGAGCTTGATCCAGGACGGCTCCGACATATTCTTCCTCGACCCATCGGGCTCCTGCCTCTACTACAGCGTCCTCTACCTCGACAAGACCGCGGGCGTCCTCTACGTCGCCGTGAACCCAGGCAACAACACCGCTGTCTACATGCTGTACGGCGGCGTGAACTCGTGCCCGGGCTACGGGGTGAGCTGAAGTGGACGCCAGGCACACGGCAATAGCACTTCTCGTGCTGGCACTAGCCCCCCTGGCACCCATCATCACAGCTGTGGGACTGGGACTGCAGGCGACGCTGCCGGGGCTCTCCACAGCCCTCGGCTCCAGCACAGCTGTGCTTGTCGCCAACCTCTCGTCCGCCTCGCAGAGCGATGTGAGGATAGCCTCGCTGTTCTACGCCTCGGGGCTCTACTGGATGGTGATATACAGTAAGAACGCGAGCACGTTCTACTACACCACGAGCCAGACCGGGCTCTCGTGGACGCCCCTCCAGCCCCTGAACGTCCCGTTCTCGCCCGACACCGACACTTGGAACCAGCCCACCTCAGCCTTCTACTACTCCCCAGCCTTCAACACGCTCTACTACGCGTACACCCCGAGTATCAGCCTGAACATCACTATCTACAGGCTCCAGCCAAACAGCAACGGGACGCTCATAGTTGCGGGGAGCGAGAGCGTCAGCCTCCCAGCCCTCCTCACGGGGGCCCCCGTCTACATATACTCGGTTAAAGCCCTGGCAGTCGGCCCCCAAGGCCACCTGTGGACAGCCGTGGTCTACATCGCGTCAAACCCGGGCACCCAGAGCGACTACACCCTCCCAGCCCTCGTGAAGGGGACTGCGACCAACGGGACTTTCGGCGACATCGACGCGGGCTTCCCAGTAGCATTAGACGCCCAGTCCCCCTTCACGACCTACAGCATCTACCTCCTCCCCCACCCGTCCCTCGGGGCGATAACAGTATACCAGTCCGGAAGCTCGCCGTCACAAGTGAACATCACCTGGTGGAACGCTTCAACCCCGGTCGCCAACTACTACTACGCCTGGCCGGCAGGGCCGATGCCCCTGACCGGGGCCGCTGTCTGCCGGGACAGGGTCATCGCGTTGACCTACGTCAACAGCTACATATGGGACTTCGATGCCAACGGCCTCGTGCTCCTCGAGCAGACGCCGTACCCGGGCTACACCCTGCTTTCAACAGCGTGCGACAGCGCCTCGGGCCTCGTCTACATAGCGTACATGTCCTCAGGGTCTGTGTACTACGCGAACTACTCTGTGTACTCCTACGTGCTCGGCCAGCCCACAGCCCTGGCCTCCACGGGTGGCACAACCTACGGCCCCGCAACCGTATCCGTTGGCTCCAACCTCCTCACGGCGTGGGTCGAGTACTACTCCTCCGGCTACACCCTGGTGAAGGCGGTCATGGCGGACACGCTCGCCCTGGCAGTAGGCTACCCTGTGACGCTCACACTCACAGCAGGCATATCGCCGAACGACACCATAGCACCACACCTCTACACGTGGTACTTCAACGGGGTGAACAACTATATTAATCTGGGTACCAGGCTCACATCTACAATAGAATTCACAGTAATGATATGGTTCGCTATAGTTTCTCACAACGCTGATTTTCTGGGTATTGTTGGGTGCAAACCATCTGGTTACGATAGAAACTGGTATATATTTCTCGGCTCGGCGAACAGTTTCAACATCGAGTTTGGTGTTGTGTATGGGAATACGCCCATATATAACAGGATAGGCACGCCTGGTCGGCTTACGTGGGCTCATGTGGGTTTCTCTAAGTTTGGAAGCACTCTTCGGAGTTACTACAACGGCAAGCTGGCAGGTACTTGGAGCAATTTAGGGCCCTACTATAGACCAGATACGTCCACTCCCATAGGCATTGGTGCCATGAACGGCAACGGCTATGCCCCATCCAATATAATCGTCTCTCAGTTCCTATTCTACTCTCGTGCACTCTCGGACTCCGAGATCTACAACGCCTACACCTACAATATTATCAACGCCTCCGGCCTGACAGTTTTCCTCGACCCAACGTTCTACAACGGGACGGCCTACATAGACCTCTCGGGCCTCGGGAACAACGGCGTGGGCTACAACAACGTGAGCCGGGTCGCTGACACGAGGTGGTGGCTGTACCTGGTGAAGAGCCTCAGCGGGGACGGGCTAGTCCACTTCAGGTTCTTCCCAGTGAACACCAGGATTGAAGTGTATGACAGCAACAGTAACCTGGTAGCCTCGTTCATTATAGCGGGCACGCCGAACCCAGCAGGACTGATAGAGGACTACGCCGTGAGCCTCCCCGCGGGCAACTACACTGTGAAGGCCTACACCTACGTTGATAAGACCGTGAACCAGAACAACGGCTCCACGAGGTACACTTACATCGCCAGGCACAGCCCCGGGGACACGGTGAGGCTGGCGTTGAGCACGAACGCACTGGGCTCCCTGAGGTACCAGGTCTACAACAAGTCAGCGGGGACGCTGGCAACGGACACTACTATATCCACGAACCTTAGCTACGCTGACATCCAGCTACCCCCGGGGAACGCGACCTGGGCTATACAAGCCTACGCGGGGGCACCCGCAGTCTACTGGAGCAACCAGGTATCCCTGAGAACCGACTACCTCATCCCCGTCGTTGCAACCTCAAAGGCCAGAGCGGACTTGTCCGCTGGCATCACAACGTCCTACTCCTTGGTCTACACAGATGGCTCAACTTCCCCAGTTTATTATTTCAATGCTTCATCCATGGTCACAAGGCTCGGGGCCTACACGCCCGCCGACGTCTGGTGGAGGGTGGACGTGTACAAGGGCGCGACAACTAGTGCTGAGCCGCCGAACCCATCGTACTACACGTACCTCGGCACCGTGTACCCTATATCGACCCACAGCTACTTCTCCAACTTCCTGGGCTCCGTCCCCTCGGGCTGGGACACCGGCTACATATATCTAGGCGTGAACGCGGATGACGCACCCTACTGGGCTAAGACCGTTGGGGTGCCGAGCACGTACTTCGCACTAGTCTACACTTCAATAGTCTACCTCCCGCAGACCGGCAACTACACGTTCACGCTTAAAAACGACGACGGCTCCAGGCTCTACATCAACGGGACGCTGGTGATAGACGGGTGGGGCGGCCCGGGCACGAGGTCTGCCACTGTCTCGCTTACAGCGGGTTGGTACAACATAACCGTGAAGTACTGGCAGGGATCTGCCAACCTCTACCTGATGCTCGGCGTGACCCTCCCCAACGGCACAAACGTGTACCCGCTTGTCCCAGCCTACGGGATCCAGATGAAGCCTCCAAACCAGTCGTACAACGCGACTCTCCCATCCCCTGGGGTCAGTATCCTAAATAGTGTTATCT
>Ga0080005_124682_pt1 | contig 50318 bp, 55 predicted proteins | sample JossMetagenome_2_FD_69208 | JGI IMG/M metagenome (GOLD analysis project Ga0080005, IMG submission 69208) | Hot spring sediment microbial communities from Joseph's Coat, Yellowstone National Park, USA - JC3_ASED (SPADES assembly) (version 2) | ecosystem: Environmental > Aquatic > Thermal springs >...
AGTGGTCATGTTGCTGGGCTTCTCATGCCTAATAACCATGAAGTCCCTTGTAGCCTCCCTGGTATCCACACCCTGCATCTTGATGAGGGGCCTAACTGAGGCATATGCCCTAACAACACTTATCTTAGCCAGCAGCGGTACCATTTGAGAGCCCTCCGACGTGAGGAATTTGATATCATCATCTGAGATTGGTAGGTTATCCGGGTCCTCCACTATAACTGCCGTGGTGCCCATTATCGACGTTGAACCATAGGGCAGGAGTATATCACCATCTGAAGGCATCCTTAACCTGTTGATAACCCTCCTAGTTAACCTACGTTGGTAAACAACCATAACACCCATAGTTGGCATCATATCAACATCGATTCCTGCCATTTTAACAACCCTATAGGTCCAGGGGCCAGCTGCCACTGCTATAACCCCAGCCTTAACGCTCCTAACCCCACCTGTCAAGTGATCCTTAACCGAAACCTCCCTAACTTCACCCCCATTAATGTTAAATCCTATAACTTCAGCGCCCTGCATTATTAAGGCACCCTCCCTATGTGCTGAAATCGCTATGCTGAACATTAAATCCCTGGCGAAGACAACCTTATCAGGAACCTCAACCACGGCCTTGACGTTTGGGTTTAGGTTAGGCTCCTCCCTAACTGCTTCCCCTGGGTTAATCTCCCTGTGCTCAATATTAACTTGCCTTAACCCTCTTAGGAACTGGTCCACGTACTCCTCATCTTCCCTTGTAATTGCCACGAAGTAACCGCCGGTATCTTCAACGGCGTGGGGTGCCATGTTCACGAGTACCTTATTCTCCTCAATGCACTCTACGGCGGCCTTCGGATCTGTTACAGCGTACCTAGCACCACTATGTAGCAGGCCATGCATCCTGCCACTCGTCCCCCCGCCAATGGCCCCCCTCTCCAGTAGTACTACACTGAAGCCTCTTAGGGTCAGATCAAGTGCCGTGAATAAGCCATTAATACCCCCGCCAATCACGGCCACGTCGAAATCCACCTAACCACCCATTAACGCTAGGTATCAAACTTATTTAGGTTTTACCTCATGGTTAATACCGCTTAATGGGTTTACTGCTCATACCCATAAGCCCAAGGCACTTCCTTAGCCCAGCCAAGGGCCCTCTGCACTGCCGCCTTCCACCCCCTGTAGAGCCTCTCCCTGGTCTCGGGATCCATGGTTGGCTTGAAGACCCTGTCCAGGGCCCAGTTAGCCCTAACCTCATCTAGGCTACCCCAGAATCCAATGGCTAGGCCAGCTAGGTATGCTGCGCCCAGTGACGTTGTTTCAAATACCTTCGGCCTCCAGACTTCCACGCCGGTTATGTCGGCTTGGAACTGCATTAGGAAGTTATCCCTTGCAGCACCCCCATCAACCTTAATCCTGGGTATCCTTAACCCAGTGTCGCTAATCATGGCCTCCAGCACATCCCTATTCAAATACGCTATTGACTCCAACACTGCCCTCGCAATGTGTCTCCTTGTGGTGCCCCTGGTTATGCCTATTATAAGCCCCCTGGCGTATTGATCCCAGTAAGGCGCCCCCAGGCCCACGAAGGCTGGGACGAAGTACACACCCCCAGTGTCCTCTGCCGATGCTGCTAGGGGTTCAACCTCATCGGAAACCTCTATTATCTTAAGCCCATCCCTAAGCCATTGAACAGCTGCGCCTGTTACGAATATACTACCCTCAAGGGCGTACGTTGCCCTACCCCTCTCCAGTGAGTAGAACACCGTGGTTAGTAGGTTTCCTCTAGACATGATGGGCCTGTCCCCAATGTTCATGAGCAGGAAGTTGCCGGTTCCGTAGGTTGACTTAACCTCACCAACTTCAAAGCCAACCTGCCCGAATAGTGCCGCCTGCTGATCACCAGCGGCACCACACACCGGTATTGAGACCCCACTAAACAGTTTACTAGATACCTCAGGCCCAGTGTAGCCGTAGCAATCTCTATCACTCGACGGCCTGGGTAGCGGTAGGATGACCCTAGGTATCTTACCCTCAACCTCCAGTAGTTCATCATCCCAGTCAAGCCTATGGATATTGAATAGCATCGTCCTTGAGGCGTTGCTGTAATCAGTAACATGAGCACCGCCTAATCCAGGCGTGAGCATGTCCCCACTACCCCTGGTTAGGTTCCAGGTGACCCAAGTATCCACGGTACCGAAGATAACCTCACCCCTAACGGCCCTCTCCCTAAGGCCAGGGACATTATCAAGAAGCCACCATACCTTAGTACCGGAGAAGTATGGGTCCGGGATTAGGCCAGTCCTAGACCTCACAAGGTCCATGTGGTTAGACCTCAGGTAATCAACCTGTGGGGCTGTCCTCCTATCCTGCCAGACAACGGCATTGTAGGCGGGTTGCCCAGTCCTCGGGTCCCAGATGACCGTGGTCTCCCTCTGGTTAGTGACGCCAATGGCCGCAATCCTCCTAGGGTCCACCTTAGACTTCTCAATAACCTCCTTGACGACCAGCATGACCTTCTCCCAAATCTCAAGCGGGTTATGCTCAACCCAACCGGGCTTAGGGTAGATTTGAGTATGCTCACTGTATGCGTAACTGACAATCAACCCATTGTGGGACACCAAGGCGGCCCTGGTTCCAGTGGTACCCTGGTCAATCACCAGGATAAGGCCGTCGCCACGGCTCATAATCCTAAACCCAGTAACCGCATACGGCAACTCCTTAATAAGGGGCACGCGTAGGGTGCTCATGGAAATCGGCCACTTTAAATGGTTAAGGTCTCACACGGCCAGGTACAACCTATCAAGCAGTGGCGTGATGCCGATAACCCTGGGTGAGTTAGTGAAGCTTGGGCAACCGGGCAACATAATTGATGAGTTAACCAGCACTTACACCATCGATAAGGTTAACATTGCGTTAACCCACGGGACACAGGAGGGTAACTTCGCAGCCCTATCAGCATTAAGGGAACTCGGCATCGACAGGGTCGTGACAGTAGTGCCCGAGTACGAGCCCATAAGGGCATTACCAGGATTCCTAGGCCTGAGGCACATTGAGGTTGAGGTTCATGAAACACTCCTAGAGGTTATTAACCACATTGAACCGGGGACTGTGCTCCTCCTCTCAAACCCAAACAACCCAACCGGGCTATTCCTAGACAGGAAGCTTCTATGGGAGTTGAGTGATTCATTAAGGAGGAGGAATGCCTACGCAGTGCTCGACTCAATATTCATCGAGTTCGTGGAGGAGGACCTCAGGCAACTGCCCCTCGAGAACGTGGTCTACACATTCAGCACATCTAAGTTCTACACAATGAGTGAGCTTAAGGTTGGTTGGGTGATTGGCGATGAGGCCATTATTAAAGGAATTAACGGCATCATTGACCTCGTGAGCCCATTGGTCCTGGAACTGGACCTGGGTTACGCTTCAATACTAATTAGGAGTAGGAAATGGGTTAGGGAAAGGAACCTAGGCATAATAAGGCCCAATGTTGAAGTCATGAGGAGGCTGATAGACGCCTTGAGTGGTGGGGTTAAGGTTTACTACACGGAGTACATGCCCATATTCTACATGAGGGTTGATTGCCGGGGCTTAACAGGAACCTCACTGGCTGAGGGGCTACTAGCCAGGGATGTGCTCGTGGTTCCTGGATACTACTTCGGTAGGGATGACGGCATTAGGGTGGGGTTAGGTTCGGTTAAGCCTGAGACCTTTGAGATAGCCATGAAGACAATAATTAATGTTGTTAATAGTGAGTGTTCATCAAAACATCACTAAGGTTAATTTTACAGTAGAGGAGGGACTTACAATGGAGGGAACTTGGTGCCTATCTAGACTTCGCTTCTTTACTAGCTCCAAGTACCTCTTAACAGGACTCAAGGTCAGTGTAGATGTAGAGACTGGTGGAAAGGGTTGATGGGGCGGCTAGGAAGATTTAGGGTAAAGTGATGGTGGTCCTGCACCGCCTGAGGATGGTTCAGAGACTTGAGACGTGTTTGAATGTTTTTAATTGGGTGGGTTCTATGTTTTAATGCGCCTCAGGACTCACGTAGCCTTCTCCATGGGTTTAATAGCGCTACTGGAGGTGCTGCTTAGCGTGGTTAACCCAGTCCTAGTGATCGGCTCATCATTCGTATTATCATACCTAGTGAACCTCATAATAGATGCACTCGGCCATGAGGAGAGGGCTGGCCGTCCAGTGAGGTCGCCTAGGACTCATACGGTGGGTAGGTCGTTCACCATTGGTTTGGTGCTTGGCTTGGCGGTGGCGTTGTTCTTACACTACATGGCCCCGGTTAACCTAATGCAAGCAACCGTGGTCACCTTAATGGGCCCCATGGTTGGGTGGAGCCATATACTTCTCGACTCGTTAACCGAGGGTGGGGTTTTCGTTAAGAGAAAGGGTAGGTGGGTTAGGTTCGCCCTAACCCACTGGAGCTATAGGAACCCAGCCGCCAACTGGCTGTTCACAATGCTTGGCCTAGCCATGTTAGCCTATTCAATAGCGCTCATGCTTCATGTGGTACCGCCTTAGGGTCAGGCTCAGCGGTTACATCAGGGCTCAGCGCTGCAAACTATCATCACTAGTTAAGCCGGCTCGTTAACACTAATAAGCTTAATTGTGGTTAAGCATAAAAGGTTAGTTGGAGTGCTTAAGGAGTGATCAACGTAGATGAGTTAACGGCCAACCTGCTCAGCAGTTGCGCCGGTGAAGAGTTCCTGGGTAGGGTGCATTCTGAGGTTCAGGATACAATAATTGATGTGGCCGAGCTTGGGGTTAGTGATGAGGTTCTCGTTAAGGTGCTCGGCATCTACGCAGTGGCCCAGGCCCTTAGGTGGGTTAGGCTTAATGTCAACGCCCAAGCCCCAACAGAGGCCCTCAGCGATGACTACGTTAGGGTTATTCAATGCCTAGCCGACGCAATTAGGGGTAAGGGTGCCGGCGACTGCCGCGTGGCCAGTGAATTGTTCAGGAGGGCCCTCCAGCATGGGTTAACCCTTATTAATGAGGTTAAGGTTAAGTGCCTCAGTGACCTGTAGTTAATTTTAAAAGGGCCAATAAACTGGGCTTAAGGATAATAACATGCCCGCATTAACATCATCAGGTCAACCCAGGAGGCAGCATAAGGCGCTTGGTAATGCTCCATGGCACGTTAGGCGTAGGCTGCTCACAGCCCCATTATCAAAGGAGCTTCAGAGGCAGTTTGGGGTTAGGAGGGTCCCGGTTAGGGTTGGGGACACTGTCCTCATACTGAGGGGGGACTTCAAGGGGACTAGGGGTAAGGTAACCAGGGTTGACTACAAGAGGGTTAGGATATACGTCGACTCCGCCACGAATAAGAAACCCAGTGGCGAGGCGGTGTACTACCCGATACACCCATCGAAGGTTGTGATAGTTGAGCTTGACCAGAGTGACAAGGCAAGGATGGCCGCCATTGAGAGGGCTAGGAAGCAAAGGGAAGCGGCGTTAGGGGGTAAGGTTGAGGTTGTCACACCCCAGCAGGGTGGTCAACCATGACCCACCTGAGTAGGTCAACCACACCAGACTGGTGGCCTATTAGGAGGAAGGAGGCCCCCTGGTCTGTTAAGCCAAGCCCAGGTCCGCATCCAGCTGACTCAAGCATACCACTGGCCATACTGATCAGGGACATCTTACACTACGCCAAGACACTGAGGGAAGCCAGGTTAATAGTGGGTAAGGGTTACGTTAAGGTTGATGGGGCCGTTAGAAGGGATTATAAGTACCCCGTGGGTTTAATGGATGTCGTGGAGTTAACGCCCACTAGTGAGTATTATAGGATGGTTCCTGACCCAGTCAGCTTCCTTAAGCCCATTAAGATCGATAAGGCTGAGGCAAACCTGAAGATATGCAGGATAGAGAACAAAACCATGGTTAAGTCCGGTAAGGTTCAACTAAACCTACACGACGGAAGGAACATTATTGTTGACCAGGAGGAGGGGAGGAAGTATGGCACACTGGGTAGTGTGCTGGTTAATCTTGAGGAGGGTAAGCTGGTGGACTACTACCCAATGGAGCCAGGTCGATACGTGATAGCCTTCGATGGGGTTAACGTGGGTAGGCATGGGACACTTATGGGTTGGATTAGGCCACTTAGGAGGAGGGACGCAATAGCCACCGTCAAGGCTAAGGAGGGTGAGTTCAAGACTGTATTAGACTACCTACTGGTGGTGGGGAAGGAATCACCAGTCCTAAAGGTGACCGAGTGATGCCGGCCATAGACCTATCAACAATCGACCTGAAGACTATTAAGCCAAGTGACATAGACTGGAGGAGGTTTGTACTGGACACTGGACACCCCATGAGGAGGGTCTTCATTTGGAGCGTTGCAGTTAACATGGGTGTTGGGCAGAGCGGTGAGAAACTTGAGAAGGCTGCTAAGGTAATGGCTGAGTTAACAGGTAGGACGCCATCCTATAGGCCAGCCCACAAGTCAATAAAGGACTTCGGCATAAGGAGGGGTGAGCCGATAGGGCTGCTGGTAACCCTAAGGAGGAGTGAGGCGGTGTGGTTCCTACTAAGGGCCCTGGCGGCAGTGGACTTCACCCTAAGGGAGGAGAGCTTCAACGCAGGCAACGTGAGCTTCGGGGTTAGGGAGCACATACTCGTACCCAGGGCTAGGTACGACCCAGCCCTAGGCATATTCGGCTTCGACGTGGCGGTCACCTTGGCGAGGCCAGGCTATAGGGTTCAGTATAGGCGTAGGGCAAGGTCAAACATAGGCAAGGTGCATAGGGTGACCAGGGAGGAGACGATCAGGTTCTTCCAGGATATAATAGGAGTCAAGATACTTAAACGCTAACCACTGGTAATAGCATCTACATTTAATCCACAGGTCCCTACGGGGTTTGAGTTAATCCACCTAATTAGCCGCCCAGCACCCATGGCATGGTATAACTCCCCTTCAGTCGGCATCCACCTGGGGCCCAACCTGGGCCTCGCCACACGGAGCTCACAGGCCCATGCGGGCCTAAGCCCCCCTGGTGTATTAATCCAGGGAGGCCCGTGTGCCTGGGGAGTTTCCTAAGACCACCCGTCGCCGTGGTGGTCCTGAACCGCCACCACACCATGGGTGCTGGGCTGTTGTTAAATCAACCCCTTGGATTATAAACCTTCCCCTTTCAACTAACTTAAACCACAAGAACCCTGTCACCATTCTTAATTCTCATGATTAATGATGGGAAGTCTAGCGCTTCATCAACGAGTTCACTTAGCTCATCCTTACTCACACCGTAAATTGCCATAACCCCTGTGCACGCGATGACCTTAAGGTTACCTAGGGATTTGGCATTACTGATTATGCTTAAGTAATCGGCCTTAAACCTACTATACCTCTCCCCCTCTCCCTGGTCACTTAACTGCGGGGTCTTCTTGAAGGCCAGTATGGCACTGCCACTTATGAATAAGACTACCTCATTCCCTAGGGCTGAGTATGATGCTGCTAGGGCTGATGCAACGTAGAGTTGTGCTGGGTCATTCCTGGTTAGTATTATGTACGTCGCCATTAGGGTGGCTCCACCTCTGATGGTATTAACTAAGCCGGTTAATGCTTAATATGCAGCGTTAAATATCAACGACGAATTGAACCCTGTAATGGTCATTAACCTTATCAATCCTCATCATGTTGTAGGTCATGGCCTTCACAATAGTTCCCCTGAAACCATGCTTATTAACATCATAATGCTCACCCAGCAGTACAGCCTCAATCCTACCGCCCTCATCAAACCTATTAATGACAATGTCCCCAATGGCCATCTTCCTTCCATCAAACCAGTAAATAACCTCATCAATCCAGTTGAAGAGTAGTTGCTCAAGGTCAACACCCTCAACGGTTACGTTAACGGCCTCAACCTTATCAACCCTACCCGTATCATACATTATGTTTAAGACACCCAACGCCGCGTTCCTGAAGGTCTCAGGTAACGTTGAACCGTTAGCTATGATGAGGATGTCCGCCGTGTGGTCACCGTACTCGAAGGGTGGGTAAGCCACGTGGGTAGTGTTGATTAAGGTTTAATAATTTTTAACTAACATGAGCCTAATCCTAGAAGGTTAACACCTGGTAGCCATTGTTTATGTAGTACGAAACCCGTTCACCAGCCGGCTTAAGGTCAACCTTGATTTTAAGCAGACTTGAGTCAATGCCCCTACCCTTAGCGTAGTTTATGCAGGCCGAATGACCCCTCCCCGCCCAAAAGGGCGGGGTTTCACTGCTGGGGTCTTGGGCGTTACCCCCTCTTTGGGGGTTAATGGTTTCGTTCTTGGGGTGGTGGAAACAGTGGGGTATCGCCCCACCGGCTCATCTAACGGAGGGAAGTAAACCCCCTCTCGGGGGCACCACCCCAAGCACCAAATACCCATGCAAAACTGGGATTAATAAATCTACCGTTATGAAACCCACATAGTGGTACAACCCCGCCCTAAAGGGCAGGGCTTGACCATTTTGTCAACTGCACCATTCTTAAGCAGGTAGTCGAAGTCCTCCTTAGCCTGCCCTCAAGGTTAAGCAGCCTTTCCTGACTTGGCCCAAAGAATATTATCTTCAAGTCCTCAAACCTCCTATTAGCCACAGAGGCTGCGGCCATCCTTAGGGCTAGGTCCATCTTCTGGTCGCCGCTCATTATTAGGAAAACCACCTTAACCATGACTGGGTGAGAGAATTGCTATTTAAATACGCTACGTGGTCTATAGCCTGAAATTGCGGAAGCCATATTAAGGTGGCTTGGACTATGGGACCTGGTGATGATGCTTCACCCCACGTGAACCGTGATGATAAACTCCAATACTGACATCACCTCGAGGCAAAGAACCCTATTAACAGCCCCACTAAGAATATGACTATCATGACTACTCCAAGGCTTAGGAGGAGCCCTGAGAGGAATGCCGCCGCGGCCAGTGAGAAGCCTAGGACATGAATGAGCACTGCCATGCCCCTCGGCGAGATTACACCGATTAGTAGCAGGATTAGTACTATGGCGCCTATCACTATAGCCGCCACTATGAGCTTTCTAATCAGGAAACCCACTAATATGCCCAGTACAAATACTATCAACGCCATGACAAGGCCGCCGATTACTGCATCTATCGCCGTCATTATAATCAGTGAAGGCAGGTTAATCATAAACTAGGTACTATCTGGAGTTTATAAGTATAGCGTTACTCTTACTCATTGTTCATAGCTTCATCTACCTAGTGCTTATTTAAATTAGATGTACATCGAGCATGGAGATGTGCTATGCGCTAGGCCTTGTAACTACCTGTGTTATCCTCAGGCTTCTGTTGTAGGATAAGATGTTGCTCATGGATACCTCAACGTTTGGGTTGGGTATGCAGATTATTGACAGTGAGTCGTAGGTGACCATTAGCCTTATCGAGTTCCTAAGCCTATGGAAACTAAGCACTTGGCAGAGCCTATTCATCAGTGTTAGGTGGCTTGGCTTCAACTCATGGCTAATCATCCTCTCACCCCTGGACTCACTCAATATTGACCTTAACCTACCCCTAACCTCATTCATATAAGCCTCAACGGTGTCATACACACCCTCAAGCCTACCCATAACCACCCTACCTAGGGTGGCCAAGTCTATTATGGGGACCATTAGGCCATCATCTCTCTGTGTTGAGTGCCAAAGCATGGATTCGATGAAAACGTAGAGTAGGGCTGCATTAACACCGTTGATGTATGGTGTGTTTAGGAGTAGATAGTCGGTGTATGAGCCCATGAAGCCGAACCTAAGGTTCTCGGTTATTATCGAGGACACTAGGCCATCGGCATCACTAGCCTTAATGGCGCCAGGTTCAATTAGGGTGGGCCAGGGGTTCAGGTGGAGGGACTTCAATGGGTCGCTGTGTAGGCTTAGTGGCAGTGACTGGCGCTTAAGCTCAACTAAACCGTCATTAGCCATGGCGCTCAGGATGCCTGATGCATCGGCGCCGTTCTCATCTAGGGTTAATCCAACTAGGTAGGTTAAGTAAAGCCTCCTGGCTATGGTTGGCCAATTGTTCAACGGCCCTATGGTGGTTGGGTCGATGACCTGCTGGAGGTTGCTGGGCGTGTGGCTAAGCAGGATTACATTGCCCTGTGGGTTAGCTTGGACATTATTCTCAAGCCCAATCAGCAGCGTAATATCGTAACCCTGAATGAGCCTAAGAACCCTCTCATCGTTAATCGAACCGGCGAAGGTTAGGTGGGTTTCAAGGCCCAGGTAATACCTAACCATGAGCAGGGCTAGGGCCAGGGTGACACTGTGGGTAGATGGGAAGGTCACCATGAGTAGTGGTTTACTGTTCCTAATTATGGGCTCTATGAGCGTTATCCCCCTATAACCCCTCACAGTTTAACGCATACGCACCACCTTTTTAACGCTCACACCAACCACGTTAAGTACAAAAACACACCCAAGGCTGGCTGGTAATGCTCCATGAGCCAAGTAATCCGCTGTTCGGCGTGAACAACCCCAAGGGTAGGGTGATAGTGGTGGGCATACCGATGGAGGACACGGTTAGCTTTAAGCCAGGGACAAGGTTCTCCCCAGGGGTGCTCAGGTTCATTTCACCATACCTTGAGGCAACCCCAACCGAGTACCTGGGTGTTGAACCACTGGGTGAATTTAGGGATGTTGGTGATGTACCACTGCTCCAGGGTGAGGCTGAGGTTAACCTGGGCAGGGTTAGGGAGGTTGAGGCTGGGCTACTGGGGAGTGGGCTCGTGGTTAACATTGGTGGTGAGCACACGTTATCGCTAGCCGTGGCTAAGGCCATTAGGGATAGGTTCGGTGAACTTGGTGCCTTCATACAGTTCGACGCCCACCTAGACCTAAGGAGTGAGTGGCCGCTTGGGCAGGGGTTAAGCCACGCCACCTTCGGTAGGTTGCTCAACACCGAGGTTAAGCCGTCAATGTACGTTAACCTGGGCTTCAGAGGTTACGATGAGGAGGAGCTTAACTTCGCCGTGAAGCTACGCAAATCAATTCTCCTGGACTCCGTGGAGTTAATGAGTATAAGCCCCGTGGGGCTACATGAAGTGCTCTCCGGTTTAACGGATATTAAGGCCCCCATACACCTATCCATAGACATGGATGTCTTCGACCCAACCATAGCCCCAGGGGTTGGTAACCCTGAGTCGGGGGGCGTTGACTATTGGGCAGCCTACAGAGCGCTTAGCGTGCTAATGCCCATGGTGGCGGATAGGTTAGTCGCCGTTGACGTGGTGGAGTACTCACCCCCAAATGACCAGTCCAATGCGACAGCCTCATTGACGCTGAAGTTGATAGTGGACATAGCCAATTTGTACCTATGGAGCATCAGGTGCAGGAGTGCCCGTGGTTAAAATTTAAGAGGCGTTGAATAGGGTTACCTAGAAGTTTAACTCCCCTAGGTTACCCAGGTCGCTTGTTGCCTTCTCAGAAAGCACATCATTACTGACGGATATGCTGTACCTAAGCCTATACGTGTAAACCAAGGCACCCGACTCCTCAGTGGGTTGTAGACTCAACTCACCGTTAATATCGGCATGACCCTTCTCTACACCATTCCTAAGCAGGCTCCACCTCATGGACACTACCAGCTTATCCCCACTCCTCTCAACACTCCACTTCCTCTCCCCAGGCTGCAAATCATAGGTGGTGGCGTACTCCTTAACCATATTGGTGAATGAGCCACCCTCCCCAAGGGGCTGGGATAACCCAGCCTCCCTGGGCCACCTCTCAAGTCTCCTCAACCGAGCCTCCTCGGGTGTATCCTTACTGAACCTTATTGGCACCTCTATCTCCGTTTCGTAAACCACAGTGTACTCGGATGACATAGTAACCGCGCCTAAGCTAGGTTAATTAATGTTTTCACACGTCAATTTGAGAAATCTTTATTAAAGGGGTTACCACTGTGAAGGCCATATGGCGGTCAACGGGGTTGATCTACTGACTCTGAGCATACTCCTAGCCTTCATACTTGTGGTAGTGGGGGTAATGTTAATTATTGCAGATGCAGCCAGGGGTAAAGGGGGCGAGGAGGGTAGGGGAAATGCCAAGTACGGTGGGGTGATTGTCATTGGGCCCGTACCCATTGTCTTCGGGAATGATTCATCGGTGGTTAAGTGGGCCATCGTATTAACCATAGTTGTGGTACTTGTCTTCGCATTACTCATACTACTGCCGATGATGGGTGTTTAACATGAGGCTCTATCAAGTTGGCCTAGCGCTAATATTCGCCGCCGTGCTCATACCGATAATAGCCATTGTCCTAACGGCATTAACCACCCAGCCAAGTGGAGTCACCTGGGGTGGGGCCATCCTGGTCTTCCCAATACCAATAGCCATAGTGCTGGGCAATAAACCAACCATAGTAACCGCCCTATCCTGGGTTATGCTAGTAGTCTTCGTAATCTTCCTAGTACTCTTCATAGTTATGCTGCTTCGCTCAAGGGGGATTAGGCCTAGTGGCCTTGACTCATCAGGTGTTTAACTCCATTATTATGAGCCTCCTCCCATCCTGGCCCGGCAGTATGAAAGTTAACTTATATGAGTCACCGAACATTATGGCGGATACATCATTCCCCAGGTGGACCTCACCATCAATGCTATGTATCATGCATGATTCACAGCCCCTAGCCTCCTCAATAATGCCCCTTATCACGTTAGGTATGTTAGTGCCATCCGTGGTCAAGGCCACCAGCAACTCGCCATGGTCACCGTGGGAGTGGTAATCGGCGCTAGCATGGTACTCACTCTTAATGGCATCAACGACCTTACTTAAATCCTCCATGAACCCAGGGGGTGCTGTATGCTGGTGATGCTCCTCACCCTCTTCACCCTCCTCATCCTCAGTGGCTGGGATGACCACTATGTTGAGCACCAGTTCAAGCTTATCCGAGGCTCCAATCCTCTTAAGCTCATTCCCAAGTCTCCTCCACTCCTCAAGCCCAAGTTTAACTTGCTTGAAATCAAACACAACCAGTCACGTTAACCGGGATTTATAAGACTATCCCACTGGGCAATTAAGCTAAGACAGGAAGACACGCCTATTCGCCACCGTTTCTCAGTGGGTGGCGGTTTAGTGGCCCGCCATCTACTTCTCAACGGTCACCCGCAGTTCCCAGCCCTACGGATCTCGGGACCCCAGGGTCATTAGCAAATGTGTTGAGGTTAGTTTCATAAATCTTTTGGAGGATAGCCACAAATAAGTTATGAGTAACCATAAATAATAATGAAGACAGAAACAGTCCATAGATAACCACAGGCAAACCTTATACGGCCTCCGGCATCTAACCCCTAGTGTTTAGGCAATACAGGGTTAACTTTATTTAGGGTCGTGGTTGTGGTTCATGTGGCTAGGCTCCTCATTGTAAGCGACTCAAGTAGGTTTAGTGTGAGTAAATTGGCTGGCGAATTGGCTAGCATGGGTAACCAGGTCACCCAACTTAACCTAGATAACGAACCATTTAACCAACGCCTAGCCAACAACTACGACCTTGTGGTCTTCACGGCCATTAATCCATACACGGCATTGTCAATAGCGTTAACAGTCAGTAGGAGCATTAATGATGCAGTGGGTATGTTGAACTCCCTATCGGTAGTCAAGCTACTTAAGGAGCAGGGGATTGAGTATGAGTTGGTTGCTGGTGATGAGGCCGTTAAGAGGGTGTTCACCAAGGGTCCCTACTACTTCAACACGGCCTGGTCCCTAGGCCTAGGGGGGTTTGTGGATACTGTTGAGGGGGCTAGGAGCATACTTGAGTATAGGCACTACCTGAAGAACCCACTATCACTAGCCTCAGTGCTAGCCCACATTAGTAATGCCCAAGAGTCCAAGGTATTCGCCACGGTTAAGCATGAGAGGTACGGTGAGGTATTGAGGAGACTTAACGTCCAGTTCGCCGAGTTAACAATAGTCAACGGCGTGATAGTTGAGGCTAACCCAACACCAGAGGTGCCGTTGGGAAGTGTTAGGGAAGTGGCTGAGGTGATTAACAGTAATGTCAAGTGAACTGGAGGTTACCTTAAGGATTAAGGTAATAGACTGCTCAGACGTAGTCAAGGCGCTAATGGTTGACGAGGTTAATCTACCAAAAGGCATTAGGACTAGTATTGAGTGCAGTGGCGATGAATTACGGTACACGCTGAGGGCTGAGGTAGGTAACCCAAGGAACGTGTTATCCGCCTGGAACACTATCGATGACCTGCTTAGGAACTTAAAGGCTATTCTCTCAATTCAGATTCATCAATAGTATTCTCATTAATTGAGAAAATGTGTACTATTAATTAAGTTCTGGTTAAAATACGTGAATCCAAACTAAGGAACATTAATCTTGAAACACTCCGCCGTAAAATCCCTTAAAAGGTTAGGTTTTTCTCTTAAGCTATAAGGATTAAAAATACCGGTGAGGTTGGTTTTGGGTATGCAGGACTTCATCCACGTTAAGGATGTTGCATCGGTTGGGGAGGGTAAGCTGGTTAGTGTTAGGGGTTGGGTTTATAGGAAAAGGGAGATCGGTGGAAAGGTCTTCATAGTGGTTAGGGACTCAACGGGCATTGTCCAGGCGGTTGTGGGTAAGGATAATGGTGACGCCTTTAAGAAGGCTGAGCAGCTTAACATAGAGTCCTCACTGGTGTTGAGGGGCTACGTTAAGAGGGAGCCTAGGGCACCTGGGGGTTTTGAGATCCAGGTCATTGACATTCCATGGAGCTTCGTTGGTTGGCAGTTCCCCATAAACGAGGACGCCGCTAAGGCTGACTCGGAGTACCTGCTCGACATGAGGCACCTGTGGGTTAGGAGTAGGAGGATGCAGGCTGTGTTGAAGATTAGGGATACGGTCTTTGGGGCCATACACGAGTGGTTTAGGGGCAACGGCTACTATGAGGTCCAGGCGCCCATGTTCATAACCTCGGCTGTTGAGGGTGGGTCAACGCTCTTCGAGGTTAACTACTTCGACTCTAAGGCATACCTAACCCAGTCATCCCAGTTCTATCTAGAAGCCCTAATATTCTCACTGGAGAAGGTCTACACAGTGGCCCCAAGCTTCAGGGCTGAGAAGTCTAGGACGCGTAGGCATCTGACCGAGTTCTGGCATGCGGAGGCTGAGGTGGCTTGGGCTGGGCTTGAGGACATTTTCACGGTCACCGAGAACCTGATAAGCCACGTGGTTAAGAGGGTCCTTGAGAGGAACCTAGAGGAGTTAAGCATACTGGGTAGGAGGACCGAGCCCCTTGAGAACGTTAAGCCACCCTTCCCGAGGGTGAGTTACGACGAGGCAATAGGCATACTCAACAGGAAGGGGTTTGACTTGAAGTGGGGCAGTGATATAGGTGCTGATGAGGAGAGGGCGTTAACCCTTGAGTTCACTCAACCAATACACCTGCACCACTTCCCCGAGCAGGTTAAGGCATTCTATCACAGGAATGACCCAGCTAGGCCTGAGACGACGCTAAGCGTCGACGTACTCGCCCCCGAGGGTTATGGGGAGGTTGTGGGTGGTGGGGAGCGTATATTCGACTACGATGAGCTCGTGGGCAAAATAAGGAGGTTTAACCTAAACCCGGATGACTACCAGTGGTACCTTGATCTCAGGAGGTATGGTTCAGTCCCCCACGCAGGCTTCGGCCTTGGGGTGGATAGGCTGGTCATGTGGATATGTGGGCTTGACCACATTAGGGATGCATTACCCTTCCCAAGGGACATGAGGAGGCTTAAACCCTAGATTACTGAGGCTATGGCTATTAGTATCATCATTATGGAGGCTGAGGATAAGGCGGCCGTTGTAAGGGCAATAATCCTCCTCATCCTGGCGAGAACCTCCTCATGAACGTAGATGGCCATTGACACGTCCAAGAAACTATCCTTAACAGCAAGCACTGACATTACAAACACGGCCACGTCAAGTATGGCTATGGAGACCAACTCATACACGAACCCACTTGAGCGTGCCGCTGAGCCAAGGTGGATGAACAGTTCGTTGACCCCTAGGTAACCGTGAACCATGGCTACCGTGGAGAGGAGTATAGCCACTATGCTCAATCCAAGTGATACATAGACCGCCTTAATGTTCATTAAATGTGCCTAACTCATTAATTGTTTAAATAGGTTGCGTCATCTGGGTATGGTACCCCCAGACCTATAGTACATGCACTTATCCCTAATTGGGCACTCACCGCAATGTGGTCTCCTACTTCTGCAAATCCTCCTACCGAACTCTATTAAGCCCAGGTGCACCCTTAGGTAATCCCCGGGGCTCAGTATGCTCCTCCAAAATAGGCTGACATCTTCATACCCACCCACCACGCCGAGCCTATGGCTAATCCTCATTATGTGGGTGTCCACTGGGAAGGTTGGCCTACCTATGTTCAGCAGCACCACGTCAGCGGTCTTAGGCCCAACCCCAGGTAGGCTCATTAGTGTCCTCCTAGCCTCATCAATATCCATGTTCCTAATGAACTCCAGTGACCCACCGTACTTCGTGTTCACTACGGTGGCTAGCTTAATTAACCTATCCGTCCTTTGCCTAAAGGACCCTATTGGCCTAAGTAAATCCTCCAACTCCAGCCTACTGAGGCTCAGTATAGATGAAGGTGTTATTGACCCCAACCTAGCCTTAAGATCCCTGTAAACCCTAGTGGCAACCTTATCACTAGTGTTCTGGGTTAGCATAACGGCCACTAGGCCCTCGAATATTGATACACCCCTGGTGAAGACCCACCTACCTAGGAACTCCCCCTCATCAATTTTAACTAGGGATATGGCCTTAAGGACATCATCCCTTGTTAAACTTACCATGACTGGACTTGGGTCACTGTTAATTTAAAAGTGTGGATTTGTTCACCTGGCCGGTGCCTTAAAATTCAACAATCCTCTTACCCTTACTCCTATACTCCTCAATCAGCTTAGTGGCTACGTCCTCAGGTAGCTTAATGGTTACTAGGCTTGACTTGGCCCTAGCCTTCAGCTTAACCACATTACTAACCTTCTTAACCCTAATCTCCTCAGCGTTGTCGGCATACCTCCTCCACAGGTCTATTAGGAAGACTTCCCTTGGCATATCTTCGACTCACCAGTACCCCTTTAATACTTTCCTCTAAAGCCTGAGGTTAACCATTATACACTCTCCTCACGGTTCTTCAACCACCTCTTTAAGTCCGGTGCAGCGTTTATGAGAATCTTGGTGTATTCATCCTTTGGGTTGCTTATTATTTCATTTATGTCACCCTCCTCAACTATTCTACCATTCCTTAGTATAACAACCCTACCCCTACCCGACTTCAGTAGCAGTACCCTGGCTAGGGCTAGGTCGTGTGTTATGAAGACTAGGCTTAGGCTTGACCTACGCATCAACTCTATGAAGGTGTTTATGAAGCCTATCCTCAGCGAGGAGTCTATCATGGTCACAGGCTCATCGGCAACTATAAGCCTTGGGTTTGATGCAAGGGATCTGGCTATGGCAACCCTCTGCCTCTGCCCCCCAGACAATTGATGCGGGTACTTGTTCATGTAGAAGGATGGCGGTACAAGGCCAACCAGCCTAAGCAACTCCTCAGCCTTGGCCTCAGCGTTAACCTTGGAGTTCCACCTCCTTATGGGGGCCATTAACTGCTCCCCGACTGTTAACGATGGATCCAGTGATGAGTATGGGTCCTGGGGAACCCACTGAACACTCCTCCTAAACTCCTCAAACTCCCTACCCTTCAGTGAGTATATGTCCTTACCCTTGAATAGAGCCAATCCACTGGTGGGCCTCTGAAGGCCAAGGATCACCCTACCCATGGTTGTCTTGCCTGCACCACTCTCGCCCACGACTGCAATCACGTCGTTGTCCCTTATGCCCAGGTTAACGTGGTCAAGGGCCTTGGTAACCCTCTTACCGAATAGGCCAACCCTCTCCGTGAAGTAGACGCACACGTCCCTAAGCTCAACTAGGTATTCGTCACTTCCCATATAGGTGACACCTCACCACCCTACCATTAATGTTATACTCCCTTGGCTTTTCAACCTTACACACATCCATGGCGTACTGGCACCTGGGCCAGAAGGGGCATCCTTGAATGTCCTCAAGTGGGTTCGGTGGTTCGCCGGGTATTGGCCTAACCTCCTCGGGGCTTGAGGAAAGTGAAGGTGTTGACTGCACCAGTGCCTTTGTGTAGGGGTGCTTGGGGTCAATTATGACATCCTCCGTGGGCCCAATCTCCATAACCTCCCCATTGTACAGGACGACTACCCTGGAGGCTACCATGGGTACTATGGATATGTCGTGGGTTATGAAGATTATTGTCGTGCCCAACTCCTCATTAATCATCTTAACCAGTTTAAGTATCTCCATCTGCGTCACCACGTCTAATGCGGCAGTGGGCTCATCCATAATCACCAACTCCGGGTTTAGGAGTAGTGAGAGGGCTATGGCAACCCTCTGCTTCATGCCACCGGACAATTGATGTGGATACAGGTTAAACACCCTAGCCGGGTCAAGCTTAGTGAACTCCAGTACCTCACTAGCCCTCTTCAAGACATCAGCCTCATCACTGATTCCATGTGCCCTGGCAGTGTCGAGGAAGTGGTCCTTAACCCTCATTGTTGGGTTGAATATGTTCTGACTGGCTTGGGGGACCATGGAGACCTTAACCCACTTATACTTCAAGTTGAATTCATGTTCACTGAGGGAGAGTAAGTCAACTCCATTGTAATACACGTTACCACCCTTAATCACCGCCGGGGGTTTAAGCATACGCATTATTGCTAAGGCTAGGGTTGATTTACCTGAACCACTCTCGCCAACAATGCTAACTATCTCACCCTTATTAATATCCATGCTAACCCCCTTAAGGGCCTTAACCGCAATCTTAAGGTCTGGCAACCTATACTCCACGTTAAGGTTCCTCACGCTAAGTAGTGGCATACCTACGGCTCCACAGCACGTTAAGGCTCTATTAAAAGCTTTACTCAAAATAGTAGAAGGTTTATGACCGTAGCTTTAGGTAAATTAACTTAACGTATTAATAGGCTATATAACATAGATAAGTCAATGCTGTAATTACCATAAACATCACCACCGGTAATGTTAACGATATCACCGCTTACCTTAACGTCAGCCCTAAAGGGCGCAACCACACCCCACATCCTCAACACCCCGTTGGAGTCCTCCTCATAATACATGTAGGTGGTTTTAATGTGATGCCCCCTCCACCCATAGGTCACCTCAGGTGTCCTGGGAAATACGACAGTGTACTCAGTACTGCTAGTTGAAAGAACTGCGTAGTTTCTCCCCATGCTTACCACATTACCCATGCAGTGTATGTTCCACCTGAACCTACCTACACCATTCACCTCATCCAGTATCACGTAGATGAACTTACCTAAACCTGCAACCCCCCTCCTATGCCTAACGCCTGGGTACGTGTCTGCCTCGAAGGAGGCGTAGACATTGCTGCCCTCAACCCAGTACCTTATTAACCTACCCCTGGTCTCAACCTGGTCCTCGTCACGGAGTGTTACCGTGTTGTGGGCTATGCTCCTCCTATGCCACGTCCAGTGGAGCTCGGAGTAGTAACCTCCAGAACCTGCATCAACAATGAGAGGTTCACCGTTTGAGTGGAGTTCAAAGCTTAACTTATCGGGGTGCCCGTGCCAAGCACCGTGTGGACCGTAGTCGAGGATGAAGTAGGTTGCCTTGGGGCTATCCTCACTTCTAACTATGAACCTCCCTGAGTCATCAAGTACGGTCACTTCGCTATGCTTAGGCTCAATGGGGTTTCCCAGGATGTTTAACCCATCGGCCAGTGCTATGGTACTCAACGGTGATGTTGGCCTTGCCCCAAGCTCCAACAACTTTAATCCAACCTTAACTAGCACTGGGTCACCGTACCTAACGCCACTTATTATGAATGGGTCTGGGTTAGGTAAATCATCCCCACTGTCCTCCAGTGCAGGCATCCTGTAGCGTGGGTCAAGCAGGTTCCACAACCAGTACACCGCCCTCTTAATAACTGGTTCACCACCCCTCGCCACTGAGTATATGTCGACACCGTTGAGCCTAAGCAACTCGGCTCCCCACGTCACCAGGTTAAGCACGGCGTTGTGGTAGCCGGCGGACTCCTCAAGCCATCCACCATCATTTAGGAAGTAACCTAGCGCATTCCTAAAGACAGCCTCAGCCTTGATTAGGCCAAGTTTAGAATTCCTGAAGTTGAATTTGCTTGATATGGCCAGTAGGGCTAGGGCTTCTGTCAACTCCCAGTTGCCAGCCCAGGCATTAGTTAGCTTAATTAACTCGCCCTGAGCCCACCTAAACATCAACATGAGCCTCAGCTTCAAGTCACTAGGCAACTCATCCTCGAGTAGGTCGTAGGCCAAGGTAAGTTGAAGCATACCACCTGAACCAGCCCCACCGTGTATGCCATTGAACCAGTGTATCAACTCCTCCCTCTCAAAGGCTGACGCAATGGCTTCAAGGCCCTTCAATGCATCACCTATGGGTGAGCCCAGATAGACGTGGCTAATGGCCAGTTTTAGGATTAGGTCTGCTAGGGCGGTGGTTACATAGCCACCCCTGGTGAATTCGCTTAGGTTTAGGAATATGGCTGGGTAAACCTTAACGCCACCGGCTAAGTACTCCTTAAGCACCTTAATGGCCTCTTCAGGTAGTTGCCTCCTCTTAACCAGCCTAATCCTACTTGAGAAGTCCTCGGCAGCCAGTTCATAAACCCCCATTGAGGCTGACTTATCGTCGTAAAAGCCCTCAACCTCATCAACCCACGTATCAAGGCGGCTAACTAGGCTTGGGTTAACCCTACCCAAGGCCTCAACGGCAGCGGCGTAGTCTGGGTTTATTGAGAACGCCCTAGAGGCCAACTTACCGTTAATGCTGAACTCCAGGTAGGGCACGGAGTAGAGTGTGTCCTCCATGGACCAGCCTAGGGCCTCGGTCTTGAAACCGACAGCCAATGCTTGACCAGGCTTTACATTAATGGTATTAATTTCCATCGTTAAGTTAAGCTTGGACTCACCGATCCTCACCCTATCCACGTCATAACCCCTCCTACCCAACACCGGCATAGACTTAACAAGCCTCACGTGTCCCTCAACCTTAACCTCCCCAATCCTCGACACTGGGTATATGGCCAGGGCCCCGTTGATGGAGTCACCCGGCTTAATAATGCTTGGCGACTCGATACCAATAATAAGTTCATCATCGGCGTAGTCAACCCTGCCCAAGCCGTTGAATGGTATTAACTCGTAGCCTAGCTCCACAGCTCCACTTCCATTCGCAACCAGGTTGAGTTCAACGTTGAAGAACTGGTCCTCAACTACGCCATAGCAGCCTGTTAGGCACCTAACCAGTAGGCCAACCTTCCTATCCTCATTGACGAAGGCTACCCATCCCAGTTCAGGGAAGTACCTGTCACTATACGTGTGCTTACTGAACCTGAAGCCGGAGACCGGTGGTCTTAGGCCAACGGCCGAGAAGCTGTTTGGTGGTTCAGGGAAGCCAAACTTCACGAAGTACCTGCAGTTGTACATGGCCCCAAGGGCCTCCCCCCAATACCCACCCTCACCGCAGGCGGTGTGGATAAGCTCCCTAATCCTATTAACCCCATTAGCCTTAACCCTAATGGTAACCCTAGGCCCATTAAGCGCAACCTCCTTAACCAGCGTTATGCCGCCTGACTCCACGCCCAGCACCACCGATGAGCCACTCACGCTTATGATCCTCCTACTGGCCTTGATCAACGGTTCAGCCTCAAGTATACCCATGCCGGGCTCCATCAACTCTAGCTCCGGTCTCCTAGCCAGTAGGTGCTGGGTGTTGGTCCTCTTATCAAGTAGCTCCACTATGGTGCCGCTGGGTTCGTGTATCACCAGCCTGATTGAATCGTTCTCAAGGCTTATCACAGGTTGTGGGTTAGGTGTAGCTATATTAAAGTAAACCCGCAGGCACCTTAACTGGCGGAATATTTTAATAGGGGGTTGCGCCAAGTGGGGGTGATGGGTACATTGAGCTACATCACCGACCTGTGGAAGAAGCCCTACGAGGAGCCGCTTAGGCGTGTCATTAAGGCTAGGTTGCTTAAGTGGCGTAGGGAACCCTCCGTGGTTAGGGTTGAGAAGCCCACCAGGCTGGATAAGGCTAGGAAGTATGGTTATAAGGCTAAGCAGGGGGTCGTGGTGGTTAGGGTTAGGGTTAGGAGGGGGCCGTTCAATAGGCGTAGGCCAAACACAGGTAGGAAGCCTAAGAGGATGGGCGTTTACGGCGTTGCATTATCCACCAACCTCCAGGTAGTCGCTGAGCAGAGGGCGGCCAGGAGGTTTAGGAACCTTGAGGTCCTTGGTTCATACTGGGTTGGCGAGGATGCCATATACAAGTGGTTCGAGGTGGTTATGATAGACCCAAACCACCCAGCCATCAGGAGTGACCCAGACTACAGTGGCATTGTGGGGAGGGAGGATGAGAGGGAGAGGAGGCAGAGGAGGGTTAGGAGGCTAAGGCAGAGGCAGAGGAGGCTAATTGAGAGGTTAAGGCAGAGGATGCAGGGACAGGGTAGTGGAAAGTCTAACTAACGCATCTGAACAATATTTATAAAATGCCACCTATCAGCTCAGGCAGGTCCTTGTGAGCAAGCTGGGCCTCAGGTTTGGGACTGATGGCGTTAGGGGGATTATTGGGGAAACAATAACCGATTTAACCGTAGCCATAATAGCTGAAGCCACTTTAAGGTACTGGTACAGGAGGTACGGCGTATCCAAGGTCCTCGTGGGTTACGATACCAGGTTCATGTCTAAGGACTTCGCAACCATAATAGCCTCAATAGCCAGGGAGCATGGGGCCGACGTAAATGTTGTCTCTGGGCCAACGCCAACACCAGTAATATCGTGGGCGGTGCTTAAGTATAGGTTTAACCTGGCATTCCAAGTGACGGCAAGTCACAACCCACCCAGGTATAATGGGGTTAAGGTAATTGGGGGTGATGGCGCACCCGCCAGGCCAGAGGACACTAACGGTATTGAGGGGGTGATTAACAGTGAGTATGATGACATTTTAAGGTCGGTTAGGGATATTGAATACGCCCGGGCCCCTTCAATAAACATTAGGGATGAGTACATCGACAGCATCACCTCATGGTTCTCGGCCAGGTTTAAGCCAAGGAGACTTAGGGTCCTTGTGGATCCACTGCACGGTGCCGCTGTGGGTTATACGGCGGAGGCGCTTAGGAGACTTGGCTTCGAGGTCACTGAGGTTAACAGTGACCAGGACCCAAACTTCGGCGGTAAGGCACCTAACCCTGAGTACGAGTACATTAAGGATGATGTTGATGCCGTTGTTAACGGCAGGTTTGACATGGCCATAGCGAATGATGGCGATGGTGATAGGGTGGCCATGGTTGTTAAGGGTCTAGGTCACTTGGACGCCAACAGGATAATACCAGTCTTCCTGAGGGTGCTGTGGGGGTTGGGTATGGTTAAGAGGGGTGTGGCGAGGACTGTGGCGACGACGCACCTGATAGATGACGTGGCGGCTAGCCTCGGCATTAAGGTCGTTGAGACGCCGGTTGGAATAAAGTACATTGTTGATGCAATGAACAGGGGTGAGGCTGATATAGGCGGTGAGGAGAGCGGTGGCCTAGCCTACTCCTGGCACATACCGGAGAAGGACGGCGTATATAGTGGCGTAATGGGGGCCTGCATAGAGGCTTCAGAGGGCATTTCAAAGGTGTACGGTGAATTAACAAGCAGGTTTGGTGAGAGGAGGTTCAGGAGGGTTGACATTAAGGCCAATGACGCCAAGGCCCTGGTTAACAGGCTTAGCCAAGAGTTAAAGAGAGCCATGGTCAACATGGGTGAGTTGGATAAGTTCATTGAAATTGATGGGCTTAAGGCGGTTTACAGGGATAAGTCATGGGTATTGGTTAGGGGTAGCGGGACAGAGCCCGTGATTAGGATTTACTCGGAGGCTTTAAGCGACGGTAGAGTCAACAAGCTGATAGAGCCCGTGGTATCCATCATCAACAGGGCTATTGCTGGTTAATCACCATACATGCTTCTAAACATGGACGCTGATATTAACTGGCTAACCCTTAATGGTTCAGGTCTTCTGCCATCCCTCTGGAACTTGGATATGAGGACCTTAACCTCCCCATAGCTCAACCCCCTGTACCTAACCCAAACAGGGCCATACTTAGTGTTAACCATGACTGGTTCACCTATCCTATCAAGTATACTCAACCTCTCCTCGTAATCCTTAAAGAGTTTAACAATAGCCGCCCTGGGATTACCCCTACTCCTACTGAAGGCTAGGCACATTACGGGCACCTTCAACTCACTGTGCAATCTATCTATATCAATTATATTGTAGAAGGATATTATGCAGCCGTCTACCATGACGGCGTGCACGTCTGGCCTATTCAACCCCTTAAACATGCCTATTATCGAATCGGTTACATCAAGACCACCTACGGTTGCGTATGAGTTAACCACACCATCGATTATGAAGTCGCTCCTCATGACAACACCGGTGAGTATGGATTTGGGGTGGGTTAACTTGAAGCTCTCCGCTACGCCAAGCACCCTAATGGCTCTCTTACTGATGAGTGAGCCATGTCTCATTGAGTGGACACCTGACTCCTGAGAAAGCCCAGCAACTCCTCGGCATCACTGAAGTACTCGTGAACGTACTCGAAGGGGTTCTCAGCTATGTCCCCATCCTCAGGTGGCCAGTAGACGTAGACCGGCTTACCCATGTTAACGGCTATGGTGACCTCTGAGAAGACACCCCTACTCAACGTACCACCATACCTGGGCCTATAGGCAATCACCATGTCGGACTGCTCAATGTACCTGAAGTCCCTCCTCATTATTTGGTCTTGGATTAGGCTCCTCCTGGTCACGGGGTTCCTGGCAGTCACCTCCATGACCTCATCCTCCCTGAGCTCAATGGGGTATTCGCTGTCATCGTTATCCACGGGCCACCTATCACCCCTATCTATAGTGGTCCTTCTACCGTTGGTCCAATTCCTCTCAATAATCAACTCATCGATTGTTGTTGGTTCAAACAATACAACAATTCCCCTAAGTCTCCTGGCGAATTCATTAATCTCACCAATGGCCTTCCCGTTATCCCTAACGTGGCTTATTGGGTGTGATAGGTATGCTTTAGGTAGCTTGGTGAACATGAGCTTGAAGAAGGTCTCCGTGGGGTGCTTAATGGCGATTACGTAATTCCTTATACCCAGCACTGTGGCTAGCATGTCAGCCATCATTATCTCCACGGTCCTCCAGACGAAGACGTCCCTAAGCCTAATGTAAACCCCATGTCTCTCCCTGGACTCCCTACTACTGATCCTGTGCCAAACCGAGTAGGCATCATCAATGAGGGTTATCACCATGTCGAACTTAAACTCCTTAAGCGCATTGGCGTCTATTAGGCTCCAGTACGTGTTATGCCTAAAGTACGTTAAGTGCATGCTCACTATCACGTGCTCAGGCTGCTCCCTATCAATCCTATTGAGCAGTTGGTTAACGGTCTCATACCACTTGTTTCTCTGCTTCTCAAGGTAGCTATCGAGGAAGTAGGGCATGGAATTGGAAAGCATGGAGTCGAAGTCAAGGGCCATGACCCTACCAACCTTACCATTAGCGTAACTGCTGATTGAGTTAATCCACCTATGCTTATCCAACCCACTATGCCCAGCTACCAAAACCCTAACCATACATTGCTTACGTTAACTAAAGCAAGCAGCCATATTTAAAGCATTCCTGCGTTCTAAGCCGACGCATTCAATGGGTTCACGTTGTTAATTAAATGCTGTAAGGGTTAATGCTTAATTGCCTAACCCCAACCGCATCCATATGAGCCAGGGTGGGCTGGATTACGTGAATGAGTATAAATCAGTGGTAACGGGTATAATAGACGGTGTGTTGAAGGATCAGTGGAGTAACATAAAGTCAGCGGCTAGGTTATGCGCGGACTCGCTGAGCAAGGGTGGCTTAATCTACGTCTTCGGTACAGGACACTCAATGCTCATGGTCATTGAGATCTTCTACAGGTCAGGTGGGTTAGCACCAATATACCCCATAATTGACCCGAACCTACTCGGCCTAAGCGGCATGGCCCTTTCAAGTAGCCTTGAGAGGCTACCTGGATACGCCTCAACGCTATTGAACTCCCAGAGGATAATACCAAACTCAACCATGATAATAATCTCCAATTCAGGTAAGAACGCTGCACCAGTGGAGATGGCATATGAGGCTAAGAGGAGGGGGTTAAAGGTAATTGCCTTAACCTCTGTGGAGTACTCTAAAAGTCTCCAGCCGGATAACCCACTAGGTAAGAGACTGTTTGAATTAGCTGATGTAACAATTGATAATAAGGTGCCTCCAGGTGAGGCCGCATTAACGATAGGTGGGGTTAAGGTTGCAGCGGTTTCAACGGTAGTCAACGCCTTCATACTGCATAGCCTTGAGTTGGCCATCATCGATGAATTAAGGGGCAGAGGCATTGAACCCGAGGTTTGGGTTAGCGTCAACATACCAGGTGGTAGGGAACGCAATGAAGCTCTGTTGGCTAAGTATAGGCAGGTCATAAGGTACCTCTAACCATACTAGAACTTAACCAAACCAATGCTTAAAAGGTACCGTTAAATCCACTGCCAATGGTTATTAAAAACGGAGTTCAAGTGCTCTTTGATGAAGGTTACGTTAACGACTTGAGGGGTAGGAGGATTGGTATCGTCACTAACCACAGCGCCCAATACCCAGGTAAGGGGCACCTGGTGGATCTACTGGTTAAGAGTGGGGTTGATGTGAGGGTTATCTTCACCCCTGAGCATGGGTTAACGGGTGATAGGCCAGCCGGCGAGCACTACCCCAACGGAGCATATGGCGGCATCCCAGTCTATAGCCTATACGGTCCTAGGTACAAACCACCGGTTGATGTTATTAAGGGGCTTGACGCGGTAATATATAGCATTCAGGATGTTGGTGTTAGGTTCTACACCTACATATCAACACTGTTCTATACGCTTGAATCCTCAGGTAAGGTGGGCGTTAAGGTTATGGTGCTTGATAACCCAAACCCGTTAACTGGCTTAATAGTAGAGGGCCCTATACTGGACCCTGGGTTAAGGTCATTTATAGGAATCTGGAGCATCCCAATTAGGTATGGCTTAACGGCTGGTGAGTTGGCTAACCTATTCAACGATGAGGCTAACCTTAAGGCTGATTTAACGGTGGTTGGGCTTAGGGGTTGGGTTAGGGGTATGTGGTTTGATGAGACTGGGTTACCGTGGCCTAGGCCATCACCAGCTATGGTGAGCTTAGAGAGCGCGATAATGTACCCCGGTATTGGCCTATTCGAAGGTACTAATGTTAATGAGGGTAGGGGGACTGATAAACCCTTCAGGGTCATTGGGGCTCCATGGCTTGATAATGTTAGGCTCATTGATGAGGCGTCGACGCTGGGGCTTAATGGTTTGGAGTTAAGGCCAGTGGTCTATAGGCCAGTGGGAAATGGAGTTAAGTATAGTGGTGAAGATTGCAGGGGTGTGGAGTTCGTGATTAAGAGTAGGGTTGACTTAAGACCCGTGAAGGTGGCCCTAGCCTTAATCAACATTATTAACCGTATACACCCAGGTAGATTCAGCTTCATTGAGCGTAACGGTTCACATCACTTCGACTACCTGGTTGGTAGAGGGAACGTTAGAGGTTTGTTAATGGGCGGTGATATTGATGAAGTTATGAGGATTGTTGATGATGGTATTGAGGATTACCTAAGGAAAGTTAGGAGATACATGATCTATGGTAATTAAGCTCTATTGAGTCAGTAGGTGCTTAACAGCGTTGATAATGTCCTCATGGCTAATGGGTTTAGTGAAGACCCCCTGAGCAAACGTAACACTACCCCCACCCCTGCCCCCAATTTCGCTAAGCGCCTTAGCAACATCCACCGCCTTAACCTTGCCATTTGTGTAGACTTGGTACTCCCTCCCATGGGTTAGGATTAATACGTCACCTTGGTATCTGGTGGCTAACTCCTGCAGGTAATCCTTAACCCAGTAATCCTCAGCGTAAACGGCAACCCTAACCCCATTTATTGTTAAGGTCGACTTAGCCAATTTGGCTAAGTCGGCATCAATGGCCTTACGGGCAAGTAGCCTACTCCTCTCATTAGCCTCGTTAAGCTCCTTAAGTAGCCTATCCACTGCCTTAACGGCCTCATCCCTACCTACACCCAGCTTACCCGATATGGACTCCAATGCATCCTCAAGGCCCCTGACGTAATTCAGCGCATACCTGCCTGTGGTGAAGATGAATCTAACCACCCCCTCCTGTATCTTCTCGACCTTAACTATCTTTATTAAACCAACCTTACTGGTGCTGTCCAGGTGGGTTCCACCACAAGCCTCAACATCATACATGTCCTCGCCCTCACCAATCCTAACAATCCTCACCGTGCCCCCAGGCACCACACCACCCTGGTAAATTATGAAGCCATACTTGGCCTCAGCCTCATTCCTAGGCATGAACTCCGCCTTAACCGGGATATCCCCCAGAACCACCTCATTGGCCAACTCCTCAATTCTCCTAACCTCCTCGGGCGTTGGTAGCCTATAGTGGGTTACGTCAATCCTACTGAACGGTATGTCCTTCTGGGCGCCCGCCTGCCAGACATGCTTACCTAGGACCCTTCTAATGCTTTGAAGCAGTATGTGGGTTCCAGTGTGCATCCTCATTAGGCCAAGCCTCCTCTCGGAGTCAATAACCATCTCCACCGTGTCGCCGGCATTGGGCACCGGCCCCTCGACAACGTGCAGTATCACTGGTCCAACCCTCTGCACATCAACAACCTTAGCCTCAAGCCCATTGAACCTCAACACGCCTCTATCGGCCGGTTGACCACCACCCTCGGGGTAGAATATGGTTTCATCAAGCACTACGTACTTACCTTTAATAACCTTAAGCACCTTAGCCTTACCGGTGAACATGTATGGGTTCTCGTAGAACAATTCCCTAGTAGGCTTAAGGTCTATCACATCATCGGCGGTAACGTCAACCTTCCCACCCTCCTCACCCCTACTCGGTCTCTGGTGCCTACTGGCTAGGATCTCGTAGAAGTTGTCGGGTACATCAACTTTAACACCCCTCTTAACCGCCTCATCCCTAACAACCTCGGGTGGTATGCCGTGTGAGTCGTATAGGTTTATCAAGTCCTCAAGGGTCACCTTACCCCTTATCCTACTCATTAACTTGGGCAGCTGGTTTATGGCGGACTTATACTTACCCTCCTCTAAACCAACCAACTCAATTATAAGCTGCCTACTATCCTTCAGCTCAGGGTAATCATTAACTAGGTAATTTAAATGCAGGTTGAAGATCTCTGCCAACGGTACCTCAGCCCCTATTGAGTAGAGGTACTTAAGCATCCTCCTGATTAGCAGCCTAGCCAAGTAACCAACGCCTGAGTTTGATGGTATCACGCCGTCGTTTATCATCCAGGAGACGGTCCTTGAGTGGTCAGCCAGTACGTAGAGCGTCTCCTGGGGCTTAACCACGTTGATTAACTCCGTGGGCTCAACCCCAATCCTCCTAGCCACCTCAACATAGGCCTTGTCTAGTGCTATTACCTCCGGGTCAAGTTGACCCATGTGTATGGCTAGGGACGCCATGAGTTTCTCATCAGGCCTAGGCAGACCCAGCAATCCCCTAGCCCTACTTAGGAACTCTCCAAAGACAGCCTCGTATATGGTTGGCTTACCCGTTAGGACCCAGTAAATCCTCTCAAGGCCATAGCCCGTATCCACGATTCTAATCGGCATCTCCCTATACTCACCGCCAACCACCCTGTAGTGCATGAAGACCAGCGTGGCCACCTCAAGCCCCCTAACCAATACCTCAAAGGACTCACCAGCATTGCCGCCACCCTCCCAAATATTCTCCTTATAAGTCACCTCATCATCCCTAAACCCAAGCTCCCTCGTGAAGAACTCGTGGGCGTACTCAACCGTCTCATCAACCCAGTAAACCTCCTTACCTGGGAAGTTGAAGGCGTGGTGAGCCATCATTTCAAACCCAGTCAGGTGCCTACCGCTCCTACCCACCTTATCCACGTCCGTTAGCCTAATGCTTGGTTGCGATATTGTAAGTGGGTTAGCTGGTGGTGGGACGACGCCCTCGGTTACCCAGGGTTGGAAGTCGTATATTGAGGCGCCCACCAGGTAGACGTCGTTCCTCCACCTGGCCACCACAGGGTACCTGTTAATCCTAGTGTGCCCCCTCCTCTCGAAGAAGCCTAGGAATCTCTCCCTAACGTCCCTAATGGACTCTGGCCTAAAGGTGCCTGGCGGGTTACCTATGAAGCCGTATGGGGTGCAGGGTTGGTCACCGCAGTTGTCCTGGCTTGGGTTAAGTGTCCAGTAGTGGTGGCCGCAGTATGGGCACTTACCCCTCCTAAACCCCCTACTTACGAACAGCCTTGTCCTAAGTAGACTCTCATTGAACACTGGCACTCCACTTAGCCTTAACTGGGCTTAATTACTCTTTTGCAGTTACTAGCCCAGTAACCAACGTTACTTAACGTGGTGTTGAGAGTTAGTGTTTTAATACTAGAGTGGGCTGACACCATATGCGTAGGAGGGGGGCTGTGGGTTTCCTAGTTACATCACTGCCGTATAGGGTTAAGGTATACTCGAACTTCCAGGTCCTCATACCTGCCAGCCTGGTTAGGGCTTTGGAGATTACGAACTTGAGGTACGTTAACGTAACCTTCAGGTACAATAATGCGATGGAGACAATTAGGGGTGTTAGGCTGCTTAGGACTAGGCACACAGATTCGAGGCAATTCACCATACCGAAGGAGGTTAGGGAGAAATATGGCATTAAGCCTGGGGACTACATAGAGATCTTGTCAATTACCCCTCTCTCATGAACCGCACCACCGAAGGCTTAACTGGTTTTAACAACCTTATCGTAATAGTCCATGAGCGGCACCCACACGGTCATAGGGCCTGGTTCCCTATTGGCCCACGCATAGTACGGTATTGCCTTAAACTTAATGGGCCTAATCGCCAGCTTAACGTCATTAATCGGCTCATACAGCCTACCCTGGGTGCCTAACTCGTAGGCATCCCCCTCAATAATGACGACACCACCAAGCAGCTCCCTGTTGAATCTAGCCTCAAGTCTGCAGGTGGTTTTCAAGGCTATGTTATAGACGTCAACGCCTGGGTTATCCGTCTGTTCAATGCAGTAGATTAATGGCCCCCTCCTTATGGCAACCCTAGACGTATTAGCCAGCACGTGTTGATGCGATGACATTAGATCAACATTCATAGGTATCCTTAAGGTTACCTCATCCCCGTAACTCCAGCTTCTCCTTACTCCAACGTACGTTGATGGGGTTAATTCATGCTCATAATCCCCACCGTTAATCATTAGCTTGGCTCCACGGCTCCAACCCGGTATCCTTAGGTACAGTGTGAATTCGTCACTGTGACTTGGGTTAACCACCATGTTAACTTCACCATCCCAGGGATAGCTTGTTTTCACAATAAGCTCAACCACGTTATTACCTAGCCTAGCTCTAACACTCGATGAAACGTATAGGTGAACCCACAGCCCATCACTTGACAGTGAGTATATGTAACCTGGGAGTGAGGCCAGCAACCTAGCTATGTTGGGTGGGCAGCATGCAACCTCAAACCAAGGCATCCTCCTATGGTAACCCCTACTGGCCAGTGGATTAACGTAGAAGAACTCCCTCCCATCCAGTGATACGCCAGCTAGGGCTGCATTGTAAAGGGCCAGTTCCATTACGTCAGCGTACTTGGCCTCACCTGTGGCTAGGAGCATCCTGTAGTTCCACATTATATTGGCCACTGCGGCACAGGTCTCCGAGTAGGCCCTATCATTGGGTAATTCATACCTCTCACCTATGGATTCACCCTCATGTCTAGAGCCGACGCCACCCGTGATGTACATCCTGGTTTCGGTTAAGTCAACCCAAAGCCTATTCAATGCATCCCACAGGTCCTTATCCCCAGTCTCCATGAACACGTCGGTTGTACCCGACATTAGGTAGAGGAACCTGACGGCATGGGCTATGGGTACTTCATTCAACTCCTTAATGGGCTTATGGTCAATGAAGTATTCATCATCGAAATCCCAGGCATTAGGCATCCCAAACCCCCTTAAGGTACCCCTACCCCTGGTGTTAACTTGAAACACAGCCTCGTTAAGGTACCTCACATCCCCGCTCTCCCTATATAATTCAACAAGTGCCATTTCAACCTCTGGGTGTCCATCAACGGCTACTATGCCGTGATCATTGAAGTTGTCAACTATGTGGTTAGCCAACTTAACCGCAGTGTCATAAAGCCTTTGACAAGCCCCACCCCTCCTGCAGGCAATTGCCGCTTGAATTAGGTGGCCGGCGCAGTATAATTCATGGGATTGCCTAAGGTACCTGTACCTATTACTGAGTCTATCGTAAAAGTACGTGTTTATGTAGCCGTCAGGTAATTGGGCCTTTGAGACAGCGTCAACGACGTCATTAAGCATCTTAGCCAATTCGTCACTATGCATGTAGGTGAGTAGCCATGCAGTCGCCTCAATCCACTTATAGACATCGGAGTCATTGAATAGTAAACCCCTAAACCCACCCTTAAAATCACCTGAAACCCTCCTAAAATTATCAACCCTCCCAGTCTCCTCAAGGAGGTTATACATCCTGGGTAGAGTTACCCTCGCAAGAGTGTTTAACCTAGGCAACCAGAAGTCGTCATTAACCTTAACGTTACTTATTGAAACGGGTCTTAACCTAGCGTATGGGCTATTAGAAGTGTCAACTATGAAAGCCCCCATTGATTTACACCGCATGAACTCCCTTATAAGTATTGTATAGCTTTAATGACCTTCTCCCTGCCTTTGTTGGGCGAGGTTTTCATCGTGAGGGTCTTGGTTGTTACCCCTCTTTGGGGGTTACTAAATACCCTGCCTAGTGTTGGGTTTAACCCCCATTGCTATGAACCCCACGTAGTGAGGCAACCCTGCCCCTAGAAGGAACGGGGCTTGTAGTTCATTTTGTCAGTTGAAACGCCGACACATCACCAACTCATCGTAACTCTGATTCATCACCAAGTGCACCTACCACCGCTATTAATAAGTTTTCATTATGAATGAACTCTGATATAATTGTAATTGAGGAAGTGGTAACCTCAACGCCTTCTGCCGTACCTACCCATTACATATGCCTCAGCCAGGATGTGGCCCTCCATTGCCCTCCTAACTTCACTTAACCCTGCACTAGGCCTTAGGTTAAGGGTTGCATCCAGGGCGTAGAGCCTAAAGTAGTACCTATGGGGTGGGTGGGTTCTGGGTGGGCATGGGCCACCGTAGCCAACCCTGCCGAAGTCATTAACACCCTGAAGTCCAACCCCAGGTACCTCCGGTCTCTTAGGCACATTCTCGGGTAGTTGGCTTAGGTTAGGTGGTATGTTGTATAGGACCCAGTGCGTGAAGGTTCCGCCTGGTGCATCAGGGTCCTCCATTATGAGGACGAAGCTCTTAACACCAGCCGGCACCTCAAGCCACCTTAAAGGTGGTGAAACGTCATCACCATCGCACGTGTATTTAACTGGTATCGTGTCCTCGCTCCTGAAGGCCGGGCTCTCAACCCTCATGGTGAATTACCCTGTGTAGGTGTTTTTATTAATTAACCTCATTGAGCCGTTATGTTAACCTTGATGGGCGGGCTCATGGTTAACTTCAACTCAACCTCCTTAAGCTTATCCCACCCGTACTTCCTAGCCACCTCCTCAAGCACGGCTACGGCGTTTTCAGCTATTTTACTGGGCTCCATGTCCTCGGTCCCAACCTTAACCATTATCTGGGGTTGGTCCCTAACCCTAACCCTAACACTCCTCCTATACCTATCTATAAAAGCCTTCACGTCTGCATTGGGTGGCACCACATCGGGCATTTTACCCCTAGGCCCAAGTATTGGGCCCATTGTCCTACCTATCTGCACCATTAGATCCGGTGAAGCCAGGAAAAAGTCGAATTGCTGGGCAAGCTTCCTAACACTCTTCTTATCACTGAACTTACCGAGGTCATCCTTAGTTATGACTAGGTCGGCTCCAGCCTCCCTGGCCGCGGTTATCGTGGCACCGCTGGCAATAACACAAACCTTAGCCCTCTTACTCATTGGGTTCGGTAACGGGACTGTTAGGTTAATCCTGTTCTCAGGCTTCTTAACATCAACATCCCTCAACTTTATTATCAACTCCACTGTCTGGTTAAACCTCCGCCTCTTGGCAACCTTCCTAACCTCCCCAAGGGCCCCCTCAATAATCTTAACGTAACTGCTGCTCATTAACCAACCTAGGCCCGGTGGATTTATAATGTTTTACTGCCATTCAGCATTCACCGTTCCATGTAACCTGCGGATTCACTAATAATCCTCCTCGGCAACTCCCACCTAAACCTCACCGCAATGAACCTTAACGCTATTGTGGCAATCATTGACACTAGCGCTGACGTCGAATCACCGAGACCAATTAACCTAAGCATGAAGTAGGTTAAGGAGCCTATTATTGCCGCTGTGGCGTAGAATTCCCTAGTAAGCACCATTGGAATTTCATTAGCCAGCAGATCCCTAACCACACCACCAACGGCGGTTATTGCCCCCACCAGTGTTACGAGTAGTGGGTTATGCGACACTGAATAAGCCAGTGAGGCACCTGATGCCGAGAACGCACCCAATCCCACGGCATCCGCGTATATCAATGGCTTACCTACATTATTGAAGAACCTATAGAACACAAAGGTCGCTACACCTGCGGCTATGGCGGTTAATGGATAGGGTAGGTAAGTTAAGTTTACCGGTGGGTAGATACCGAGGAGTACATTGGATATTATGCCACCACCCAGCGCCATGACCTCCTCCCCACCCTTAAGGGCGGGATTTCACCCTGGGGGTCTTGATTGTTACCCCGCCTATTGCGGGGTTATTAAACACCCCAGTAAAGCTGGGGTAGTAAACCTGGCGCATAAGACCCCGCGCAATGGGACAACCCCACCCCTAGAAAGGGGCGAGGCTTGACCATACTGTCACGAATCCAAGCACAATAACGCCGAGTAGATCCATCCCCTTCCTAATGGCTTTCATGGAACCGGACACGGTAAATGCAACTATACCAATGTAGTTTGTTACCGTGAGTACAATATTCATAACGGATCCTTACAGCGCTTTTTATTAAGGACTCCTCTGGCCATTCATTGGGCTGGAAATGTTTAAATAATCTCCAATGCATGGGTTTGATTAATGAGGTATTGGTCAGTTAGTGACGAGGATGTGGTCAATTTGGTTAAGAGGAGGTATAACGTAACCGTGACCTCTGACCAGATAGCTAGGGCTAGGGGTTTTGAGTATAGGATTAGTTGGAAGAAGGCTATTGAAACAGCCAGGGCTGTGAGGTTCCTAACCATTAAGCAGGCGGAGGAGTACATGGAGAGGGTTAAGAAGCTTGAGGCGCCTGTACCCATCAAGGAGTTCACTAAGAAGCAGGCGCACCACAACGTGCCTTGGGTTGGTTGGCCCGTGGCCAAGTGGCCGGTTAAGGTGGCGGATGCCTTCCTAGAGGTCCTTAGGAACCTTGAGAACAACGCCAGTTATAGAGGTTTAAACGTTGATAGCACTGTGATTGTGCATGCATCGGCAAGTAAGGGTATGAGGATTAAGAACTACATGCCGAGGGCCTTCGGTAGGGCTACACCGTGGTTCCACGACACGGTTAACATAGAGCTTGTCGGTGTTGAGCTACCAGCCGACTTGGTCCCAAGGAAGTTCAGTTGGGCCAGGGTCCTTAAGGCTGTATAAGCATTTAACCGACGCCCATTCAATTAACCTTTAGAGGGGTTGGTTATTGGGGAGGTAAGAGAAAGGGGGTTATGGGGAATTTTTGCTGAGAAATTAATTACTGAATTAAGGCGAGTTAACTTAGGACAAAAAGACCGTTACCTGGCTGTTGCGGCAACCCTCTCCATCTCATCCCTCCTCCTTAACGCATAACTGGCTTGGTCATTGTTAGCCGCTGCAATTATCTCGCTGGCTAGACAATCCTCTATGGGCCTTGGGTTATTGAATGAACATGCCCTAGCCCCCTCCGCAATCCACCTTATGGCCAAGTCAAGTCTCCTCATTGGGCTAACATCAACGGAGACTGGGTAAGCTATACCACCGTAGATGACCCTAGTAATCTCCTCCCTGGGGGCTACGTTAACTATGGCGTCAGTAAAAACTTGAACAGGGTTCTTTCCAGTTGCCGTGTAAACTATGTCGAAGGCAGTCTTAACTATCTTATAGGCCTTCTGCTTCTTCCCGGCATTCTTACCGGGCTTCATGAGTTGGTTGATCAGCCTCTCCACTATCGGTATCATAGCCTTGCCGAACTTCCTGTTCTGATACTTACCCTCGGTGTGTGGGAGTATCATCGGCTTGAGACACATATATCTCCTGAGCCCAGGATCCCTCACAACGATGCCGCTGACGTCCCACTTACCGAAGAGTAGTATTGGGCTACCGTCAAGCGCCTTCACGTCCCTCGGGCACTCCTCGATTATCTCAATGCCGGGTGCCAACTCCTCAACCCTGGTGGTTTTCGATAACTGTTGCGCCACGGTGGGGGTGTGTGCATTGGGTTTTTAAAACTCCCGCGCCGGTTAAATTTAATCAATTGGTTGAATGATTTAAATTAAATTGCGAAATCCAGAGTTAGATTTTTAAATAAACCCTTGAAAGGGCCTTATGAGTAAGTTTAAACTACTGCTTGTATCGGACCTACACGGCTCGGAGGTAGCCTATAGGAAGCTGTCTAACGCCGTGAGGTTCTACAAGGTTGATGCAGTGGTACTTGCAGGTGACTTAGCTGGTAAGGTACTTGCACCTGTTATTAAGCTTCCAGATGACTCATATAGGATCCCCATCATCAGCGAGAACAAGGTGTTTAAGGGCAGTGAGGCTGAGGTTAAGATTAAGGAGCTTAGGGCCTCGGGTTACCACGTTAGGGTTGTTAGTGAGGAGGAGCATGAGAGGATGGTTAATGATAAGGATTACTTAAACAAAGTCTTCAATGAAACAATGGCTAAGGACGTTGTTGAGTACCTAAGCATAATTGACGAGAGGTATAGGCAGCAGGGTGTTAAGCTATACATAATACCAGGCAATGACGACCCAAATGAGGTCATTGATGCCGTGGTTAATAGGCAGTGGGGCAGCATAATACCCTTCGACGAGGGCATCGTTAACCTAAACGACCACTTGCTTGTCGGCTTCGGCTACTCCAACATAACCCCCTGGAACACCCACAGGGAGTTGAGTGAGGAGGACATTTACAACAGGTTAAGTAGGTTAATGAATAAGCTTGACGGCGGCGCCTACTCAAGGACAATACTGGTGGTTCACGTGCCACCCCATGGCACGCTAATAGACCAGGCCCCCATGCTGACCAGTGACTTTAAGGTTGTTAGGAGGGGTGGGGAGGTTGTCTTCACCCACGTGGGTAGCACTGGGGTTAGGAGGATTATTGAGGAGTATAAGCCATTAATGGGCCTCCACGGCCATATCCACGAATCGGGCGGTGTTGATTACCTTAAGGTTGATGGTTCAAGGATACCTGTCTTCAATGCTGGTAGTGAGTATCAGTATGGGATACTTAGGGGAATTATAATAAGCATCGATGGTAATAAGGTTAATTACGTGCCGGTTAGGGGTTAATTCAATCCTAAAGCCTCTCAACGACAAGGGCCGTGGCTCCCCCAGTTCCGTGGCAGAGGGCAGCAACACCCCTCCTGCCACCAAGGTGCTCAAGGCCGGTTAACAGTGTTGTTACTATTCTAGCCCCGCTAGCGCCCAGGGGATGGCCTATGGCTATTGCCCCGCCGAATATGTTCATCCTATCGTACGGTATGCCCAACCTCCTGTGCACCAGTACGTTAACCACTGCGAAGGCTTCGTTAACCTCGAAGTAGTCTATTGAGCCTAGGCTTAGGTTAAGCTTCCTAAGCACCTTATCTATTACGTACGTGGGGGCCTCGGTGAAACGTCTAGGCTCTATCATGTACCAGGCGTAGCCGATTACCCTGGCTATCGGTTTAAGCCCCAGTTCCCTAGCCTTATCCATCGTCGTGAGCAGCAGCGCCGCTGCGCCATCACTAAGCTGTGATGAGTTACCTGCCGTGTGTAGGCCGTCTGGGGTGAACGCTGGTTTAAGGGCCTTAAGTTTCTCCAGGCTGGTGTCCGGCCTAATACCCTCATCGTGGTCCAGCTTAACCCTCTCCCCACCTATGGTTGAGTCAATGGGCTCCACCTCCTTGAATAACCCACCCTCAGTAGCCTTAACAGCCCTCATGTGGCTCATGTAGGCGTATTCATCAAGCTCATCCCTAGTGATCTCATTCTCCTTAGCCACCATGTCAGCCTCCTGCCCCATCACCATCATTGTCACTGGGTCTATTAACCCATCATACACCATTAGGTCTATTGGCTGAACAACCTTAGTTATGAAGTGTTTAACACCCCACCTGTACTCACTTGGTAGGGCTATCGGCTGGGTGCTCATTGAGTCAACACCACCGGCTATGATTATGGATGCATCACCAAGCACCAACTCCCTGTACGCATCTATAATAGCCTGCATGCCTGATGAGCAAACCCTGTTAACAGTATAGGCACTAACAGAGTTGGGTAAGCCAGCCAATAGCGCTGCGTAACGTGAAATATTCTGCCCCATCCCACCCTGTAGTGTTGAACCGAAGATGACTTCATCAACCATTGACGGCTCAACCCCACTCCTCTTGAGGAGGGCCTTTATCGCCTCAGCGGCCAGTTGAGGCGACTTAACGTTCCTAAGCGCCCCACCGAACTTGCCTATGGGCGTCCTAACGTACCCGACTATAACCACCTCACTGTTCATAGTGGTTAAGCGTGTGGATGTGAATTTAAAAATGTTTAGTAATCAACGAATAGCGTTACGTTGAGTAACTAACTCAATGGAATACTGCCGGTGGGGTTAATTGGCCTAACCCGTATGAAAGCTTTTATACACCCAACAACACACGGCCTGGTGATTATCATCTGGGGCAGGAGTACGCAGTCACACCCTGGGAGGTTAAGGGTAAGGTAGATTACCTAAGGCTCGCCAGGGAGTTCGGTGTTCAGCTACTCACCGACGAGGACCTAAATCTGCTTAAAGGCCTAACTGGGGGTGACGTGCATTACCTAATCAGAAGGGGCTTCTTCTACGCCCATAGGGGTTTTAGGGAGATTTTGGAGAGGGCTAGGTCGGGTGAATCATGGGCGCTGTACAATGGTAGGGGGCCAAGTGGCGACCTGCATATAGGCCACCTAGTCCCCTGGATACTGACAAAGTGGTTCGTGGACAAGTTCAACGTCCACTACTTCTTCGAGTTAACCGATGATGAGAAGTTCCTGGTGAGGGATGGCTACACGCTTGAGGAGACTAATAGACTGGCCTACGACAATGCGCTAAGCCTAATAGCCCTTGGCTTCACGCCGGATAGGCTACACATAATAGTGGACACGGATGACGTGGCTTACCTGTACAAGATAGCCGTTAAGGTGGCTAAGAAGCTAACCTTATCAACGGTTAAAAACACCTTCGGCCTAACGGACTCAAACAACATAGGCGCAACCTTCTTCCCTGCAATGGAGATAGCAGTCGCCTTCCTACCCACGGAGCTTCTTAACAGTGAAACCCCCGTATTAATACCCACAGCCATAGACCAGGACCCATACTTTAGGCTGGCCAGGGATATTGCTGAGACCCTCAACTACCCCAAGCCGGCCACGTTATACAGTAAGTTTCTCCCTGGCTTAACAGGTGAGGATAAGATGAGCGCCTCTAACCCTGACTCAGCCCTATACATCAATGACGATGACAAGGAGGTCAGGAGGAAGATAATGAACGCCTTCACCGGCGGCCAACCAACAGCCGAACTCCAGCGTAGGCTGGGTGGTAACCCAGACATATGCCCAGTCTACAGGTACCACACACTCCTCAGTGATAACGATGATGAGGTTAGGAGGATTTACGAGGACTGTAGGGGTGGTAGGCTTCTGTGCGGTGAATGCAAGCTGATACTTTATGAGAGGGTTAGCGCCTTCCTAAATAGGCATAGGGAACTGAGGGAAAAGGCTAAGGATAAGGTAAGTGAATACAAGATATCAGTTAAGTTTAAGTAGTCAATAGTCCTAAGCCGCTTAAACAAGCCAGGTGATACCCTCGTGGTGGTTGGTTACTGACCGATCCTCAACCTAATCCTTATCCCAGCTCTCCTAGCCTTAACGTAAACGTCAGTCTCCCTAATCCTCCTAACGAACAGCTCAACAATCGGCCTTAACCTATTAACCTCACTGGGTGGCACAGTACCCCATTGTGGGCAGTATTTATCAACCACGACGCCGAGCTCATCATCGTAGTTAAGTGGGTACAGCCTACAGCCAATGGGCCTATTCTCGTAAATTTTGCATAGTTTAGTCTCCTCATTAAAGAAAACACAGTGACCATTAACATTCCTCAACCTCCACACCCCACTATCTTCATCAAAAACAGCGAAGTCCTCTAACCTATACCCAAGGGTCTCAATTCTCTCAATATCCTCAGGTAGTAGCTCCATTTTGGTGTCTATGCAACATAGGCCACAGATGGTGCACTTGAACCTAACCTCAACGTACCTTAAGTCACCTATCACATTACTCATGCCTAGCACCAATACAGCGAAACGAAGGCAAGTAATGATTAATAAACCCTACGCCAAAAACCACACAGCAGAACACCCCCTCAAAAGCGGGGGTTATTGATTATCACCTACGCCTATGGTTAACCCACCTGCTGTTGCAGGCTTAGTTAGGATTAAGCGTAATAATTAGATGGTGATGCGCACCGCCTATAAATACTCCCCAACGCTCAATTTGAGGATTCCTTAGGTGTTAAGTTTAAGGAAAGACTTAAATACTAGGATCTAAATGGTGGTTCGTGCCAAAGAAGAGGAAGAATAGGGGTAGGCATAAGGGAGATAAGGGTAAGGAGTCGGTGGTTTACTGCGATAACTGCGGTAAAATGATACCGAGGTCTAAGGCCGTTAGGGTCACGGTACCCTACTCACCAATACCCGCGGATTTGGCTAAGGAGCTTGAGAAGCAGGGTGCAATAATACCCAGGTACTATATTACCAAGACTTACTGCATAAACTGCGCAATATACCTAGGAGTCATTAAGGTTAGGTCTGAGGATGAGAGGAAGAACAGGAAGCCAATTTTAAGGAGCCAGCAGAAGCCACTACAGAGACTCCCAGTCGCTGCACCAGCAACCCCAGCACCCCCACAGGCGCCCACGGGTAATGAGACAGCTCAGGCAGGCTCAAACCCAACCAACACCAGTGGCGATGTTCAAACAACCAAATGAAGCCACTTATCCAATGAGGGTGGCTGAATCTATACCATTATTAATACACGTACCCCATGGAAAAACTTATAAACCATAATGAAACAAGCAGTCTTAAGGGCCCGTAGTCTAGCTTGGTTAGGATGCCCGCCTGACGTGGCTTGGGGCTGGTGGGTCTGCAATCACAAAGCCCCAGGCATTGGATCGCGGGAGATCCCGGGTTCAAGTCCCGGCGGGCCCACCAGGCTATAGAGATTCTCGTTGGGAAAATGCTTAATTAGCGTTGAGTTAAACGTGAGGTGATGAGGATAAACTTATCATTGGTGGCTGCGGTTTTGATGCTTGTATTATTAGTGGAGTTGCTGCTGGCCATCGGTGGCATATCGGGTAGGTACATCACCCTCGCCAGTAATTATACTAGTCTAAGCGCCGAGTACTCGACCCTTAAGGTTAATTATAATGAACTAGTGATGAAATACTCGTTGATTAGCGTTAACTACAGTAAGTTAAAGGGCAACTACACTAACCTAGTGAGTTCATACGGTAGGTTACTGGCAAGTTACAACATAACCGTGGCCATGTATAATGAGACATTGGGTAAATATGATGAGTGCTTGAACACTAGTAATTACCTAAGAATGAAGGTGAGTAATTACACTAGAATCATAAGCAATCTATACGTTAACATCTCCAAGTCCAACAGCATAATTAAGGCCCTAACCAGTAATCTAATGCTGTGCAATAGGACCCTTGAGGCTGTTACGGGTAATTATAGTAATAAAACCGCTATATTGCAAAATTACATTAATTCTCTTTACAGAAATTATACAATATTAAACGCTAGATACTACTTATTAGAGGCAAACTACAGCAGTTTAATGAATACCCTAAGTCACCTAAACAATACTTTACTTAACCTGAACAATACCGTGAATTACCTGAAGTCCGGGGGCTACATCTATGAGTATAGTTTAAGAAACCTACATTCAACGTGCAACGTAACCATAGTGGGCAGTGGCGGTTCCGGCTTAATCAACGTGACGATTAAGCCTACGCTTAACCTAGCCAGTCAAATATTGAGCTACGGCAGTGAGGTAATGTTGATAATCAACATCCCAGTGTACCAAGGTAACCCAATACTGGTGGCTATAGGGCGAGTTAAGGTTAATGGCCAGTTAATCAACATTGAGTCTAATGTAACCGTTAGGCAGGTTAACGGCAGCCTAGAGCTCATCGAGTCGATAAATATAATAGACTCGCTAACCGTGGTGGATACTGTGATCCTACCCAGTGAACCACACATCATAGCTTCAGTAACCATAACTCAGTATGACCAATCAAAGCCTCTAGCCCTAGACATACTCTACTCCCTCCAGAACCAGAATGCGGTCTCGGCTTTATGCATTGTTAATGTTGATTGATTCGACTACGATGCGCTGGTGACCTCATCATACTCCATAGGCACTGTATTGCTTTCGGTTAACTCAATCTCCACAGCCAGTTCGGTTAAATCGTCATGCCCACTATACATCTTCGCTATCGACAGTAGTGAAATTGAGGATAGGAGTAGGAATAATCCACTGAACACCACACCTGCATTAGTCATCACAACTATGTAACCGTTACTTAGGTATATGCTAATTGGTAGTGGGATCATTAGGAGTAGCCCCAGTGCAAGTAGTGATGTCGGGATAAGTAACTTAAGCGATGCCTTACCGTCATTAAGGATGCTCTTCACCACACGCCTGTACATTAACCTAGTTAGTAGCAGTAACATAAGCCCCAGTATGGATGAGATTACGGAGGCCTCTAAAAGAAGGTAGTATAGCTTATCAGGTGTTATCGTTACAAACACTATACCATTAGGGTTATCACTCACGACTATGGTGTCGAGGGGTAGGGGTATGGTTATGTGTGAGTTAAATCCCCTACTGAAGGCTATGAACGTTGAGAACCCTATGTTGGTGAAGAATATGAACGCTAATGCAATAACGGCCACTGTGTATATCAGCAGGACTACGTCTATCCTGTTCATTACGTTGTTAGTTGAATAGCCGGTTTTTAAATATTAATATTCGATGCTTGAAAACCGGGATTTTAAAGAAGTAAACTAAAACATTATATGTAGTCATCGAGACCCAGCTTCTTCAAGTGACTCTTAATCTTGGATACATCCTTTTCCATCTTCTTAGCCTCCTCTGCAACATCCTTAACCTCCTTATCCCTCATATTTAACGTACACTCGCCATTAGGAGCCATGGCGTGGGCGCTGCATGCTGCGTACTGGCACTTGTAGCCTATGCATGGGTCATTGGTTAGGCCGCATATTGCCTTACCCTGGATAAACCTTAAGGCTTTCTTAACGCAGATGAAGTATTGGCAACTAGCCCCAATGCAAAGCTGAACCTTAGCTGGGGCCTTTGGGACAGTAATCCTCACGTTAACCCCCGTTCACTAGGCTTGCTAACTTAAAATATTTAAGCATTTTTCCCCAGCCCTTCCATACCAGTCCCAATGCATTTAACGTTAGGAACGTGCTCAGCCTGGTTTAGACCAATCACTTCTCATCCCTACCACGCCTCATCATTCCTAATTAGCCCTAAGGCTCAGTCGGCCTATTTAAAACACTTTAACTTAACCCCTGCCAACGGATAACGGCAATAACACAGTTCACTACTGTATAGGCAGGGGAAGCGGCCTTATTATTGCACCTTAACCATTGGGAATGGTATCACCTCCTTGATTGAGTATTGGCCTATTAGGACCATGACTAACCTGTCAATACCCACGCCTAGGCCACCCGTGGGTGGCATGCCGTAGCTGAGGGCCATCACGAAGTCGTAGTCGTAGGGGTGGGCCTCCTCGTCACCCCTCTTGAAGCGTTCAGCCTCCTCCTCGAAGAACTTATGCTGAAGTACAGGGTCATTAAGCTCAGTATATGCATTTGCCAATTCGAGACCGGCTATGTATAGTTCGAAGCGTTCTATTAAACCAGGCTTGGACCTGTGGGGCTTACACAGTGGTGTTGTTTCCTGGGGATAGTCTGTTACGAAGGTTGGCTGGATAAGCTTAGGCGCAATGAGCTTATCGAAGAGCTTCTCAATCATGAATCCTCTGACGTACTGCCCACCCCTGGGCACAAGCCTATTCTCATCCATTAGCCGCCTTAACTCCTCATCGCTCATCTTCTCAACATCCCTACCTAACTCGCTGCTGAGCGCCTCATACATGGTAACCCTCTTGAAGGGGGCTGTCAGGTTAATCTCAACGTACCTCCCCTCACCAATGGGGTATTTGACCGTTGATGAACCAAGCACCTTAACTGCCACCTGCGATATCATTTCTTCAGTCAGCTTCATCACATCATTATAATCGGCGTAGGCCCAGTAAAGCTCAAGCATTGTGAACTCCGGGTTGTGGTGTACGTCGATATCCTCGTTCCTAAAGACCTTACCGATCTCGTAAACCTTATCAAAACCACCCACTATGAACCTCTTCAGGTAAAGCTCAAGGCTAATCCTCAGGTACCAGTCCTCATCGAGGGCATTAACATGGGTCTTAAAGGGCTTGGCCAATGCCCCACCGTAGACTGGTTGAAGAACAGGGGTCTCAACCTCAAGGAACCCCCTTGAGTTGAGGAACTCCCTTATAGCCTGAATCACCCTAAACCTAGTTTGAATTACCCTCCTGGCCTCACTATTGTAAAGGAGGTCAAGGTACCTGTGCGTGTACCTCCACTCGGTAGTGTACTTACTCCAGTCAGGTGGTTCAAGCAGCGCCTTTGAGAGTAGCTCATAGTTGCGGACCAATAGCGTTAATTCACCCTTAAGCGTGTAGAATAAGTCACCCTCAACCCCTATGATATCACCCCTGTCTATGAACCTATGGAACTCCTCAAACCTCTCACCAAGTTCATTAACCCTCAGGTAAAGTTGAAGTCTCTCCCCCTCATCAAAGATATCGACGAATGATGCCTTACCATGTCTTCTGATGTTAGCAACCCTACCTACCGTCCTGATACCCCTGTAGAATGGGTCATGGCTAACCGGGTAATTCTTAGCCAACTCCCTTATCTGCGCAATGGTGTAAGTGAACTCGAACTTATGCGGATAAGGATTAACACCCCTTCTCCTCAACTCCTCAACAACCCTTAACCTGTTGGGGTCCCACTGGGGTTTATACATACTTAACGGCAAGGCGGCAGTGGCCTTTTAAACCTTGTACCCCTCATGATCAATTAACAATTACGCCGTTAAGCCACCTAATAACAATTATAATTTAAGTTGAATATAAATGAGACTACATAAGTTAAGCACTTAAATCACCTAGAGTTAACTAGCCCCCGATGCTGCAGGTGGATGATGACCTAGTGGATGCATTAATGATACTTGGGTTGTCTAAAAAGGAGGCCACGGTGTTAGCCTACCTAATAATGAGAGGTAGCGCCACTGCCAAGGACATAATGGCCGACCTATCAATACACCAACCCCAACTATACAATGTAATGATGTCCCTTGAGAGGAAGGGGTTTGTTAATATTCAGCACAGTAAACCCAAGGTCTACGAGCCAATAAGCGTAGGGTTAATAATGGAGATGATTGAAAATGAGGCGTCAAGGCGTAAGCAAGCCATCGTGAAGGCCATTTCCTCATTAACCAGGGGTGAAAGGTCAAGGAGCCTGGTGTGGGTTACGAGGGGTATTGATAATATTGTGAATAACTCCGCGGCATTGATTCAGGAGACTAAGAGTGAATTGTACATATCAGCGACCCCCATGTTACTAGGTAGGTTGTTAAAGTACATTAAGGGCCTTAACCCAAGGGTTAAGGTATACGTATTCATCTACCCCTACTTAGATGAGGAGTTATTAACAAGCCTAAAGGGCATTGATAATGTAGTTGAGGTTAAGACCAATAGGCTTGGCCCATTCTCCCTAATATCACCAGACGCAGAATCATGCGTGTTCACAATGATTAAGGCCAGTCTAGGCGATAAGAACGGCGCCTACGGCTACGTGTTTAGGGATAGGGCAATGACCCTGCAGTTCATACATAGCCTGTTCGATGCGTGGAGGCGTGCCCAAACGGTATACAGGAGGGAGTTTAAGGAGTCGGATTACCCATTGGTGTTCAACTCGCACAGGTTCGCCACCTGGGAGATACTTAGGGCTAGGGAGATTGGGTTAAACATAGAGGTTAAGGTTAAGGGTTACTTAACAAAGACAGGTGAGGAGGTGAGCCTAATTGGTACACCTGTTAACGTAACCATAAGTAGTGATGTGGTGAACTTCAAGCTAATACCCAAGGGCGGCGGCAAACCAATACTAGTGGGTGGCACAAACGCATTGATTGAGGACGTGGAGTCCGAGTACGTTGAAATTAACCCCTTGAGCCAAGGCACGTAACCACGCCAGTGACTTGAACAAATTATACTAAGCCATGTAGTAAAATTTAAAAACACCAGCACATTAAACAGCCTATGTCCAATAACGAACCCTCAATGGTAAGGGTAATGGTTATACTGGCCGTGGCTGTAATGGCCGTGTACGGTGCAGCGGTTGTGTATGCTCAGCAGAGGCCGCAGATCATAGGGTGGAAACCCAGTAACAATAATACTAACCCCTGGCACACCAATGTGGAATCCCTACGCGCCAAGCAACATGATTGGTAACACGTGGGACTACCTACCACTGGCAGCCTTCAACCCATTAACAGGCCAATGGTGGCCAATACTTGCCGAGAATTGGACTGTTCAGGTTTTGCCTAATGGTTCAGCCTTATTCACCATTTACCTTAGGAAAGGTTTCTATTGGTTTAATGGTTCTGCTGTGATGCCTTTCACTGCTTGGGATGTTTGTGCTCAGTTTTACATTGGTATGAAGGCATTCGCCTGGTATGTGCCTTGGATTAACCAGTCCCTAGTGGATGAGGATGTTAGGGTGTTGAACAACTACACGATACAATTCCTATTCCAGAGATGGACCCCGTACATACCATACTGGCTACTAACAAGCTGGATAGACGTACCATACCCAGTCTGGAAACCAATAGTGGATAAATTAAAAACAATGAATGTTACTCAGGCGGCTAAATTCGCAACAAACATAACCGAGTACGTGGTTCCATACTACGGCTTATACCCGTATTACCTAAGCTATGTTAGCACAACCTACCTCCACTTCACCCTTGAACCACCCAACCTGTTAAGCTCATGGTACCAGGTCTTCCCCTTCGCCGCCTGGCAGTACTACGACCCAACGGCTGTGGTTTGGGAGACTGGCGGCAACACGCAGGCCTTAAGCGGCATGCTTGCCGGTAAGATTACGTACGACTGGATCGGGTTATCTGAAGCACAGCTTAAGATTATCAACAGTACACCGGGCTGATGACCTCCTCCCCGCCTTGAAGGGTGGGGTTTGACTGTGGGGGTCTCGATTGTTACCCCCTCTTTGGGGGTTACTGAAAACCCTAATAGAGCTGGTGTTTATAAACATATCCCACGTAGTGGGGCAACCCCGCCCCTAGAAGGGGCGAGACTTGGCATGCCTGTCACGGTCACTGTGCTTACCGCAGTAGTGGTTGAGACCGCTGTTGTGGTGACTGTACTTGTAACAGTAGCCGTGGAGGTGACCGTTGAGACCGCAGTAGTCGTAGTGGTTGTTGTGGTGGTAGTCGTAGTAACCGTAGTTGATGTTGTTACTGGAATGTACGGTATGTGGAAGTATGACGCTACGCAAGCCTGTAGTGATGGGTCTGGGTTAGGTATGCCTGGGAATTCACTGGCCATCATCATCCAGTCGGTGAAGCCACTTGGTGCAAGCACCGTAAATGCTAGTTGTGTTCCGTTTGGTGTGTACCGGTATCCGTTAATCTTCTTAAAGCCTAGGCTATCAAGCATCTGAGCAGCCTTAGTCCAGTTGTAGCTGCATGGTATTATGAACTGCCTAACATCAGGTGGATAAGTGTTCTCAGTGCCCGGTATCACTGGGTTCGGGTAGTAGGCTGGTTTACTAATCGCTAAGCCCCCATGCAGCAGCAACCTCAGTCCTATTAATCACATCACAGATAGCCTCCCTAACCTGAGGAATATCCCACGGGTAGTAGTGAGGATTAATAGCAATACCCATGGTGGAGAACACCGGTAGTGCGAATGATGACATAATGGTTAAGTCTTGCCTTTTATGGTGGTGTTGTTTCTTTGTTTGTTTAAAGTTTTAGTCTTTTGGTTGGTATTTTTGCTTCTGGTTACTTTTTAATTCCTCCTTTGCTTAGCTTTTCCTGGTGCCTAGGGTAGTGCCCCCGAGAGGGGGTTTAGCCTATTCGGATGAGCCGGTGGGTCGATCACCCACTGTTTTCACTACCCTAGGCACACCTTCCTCCTCCACTCCTAAACTAAAGAGGAGTGGGAAATCAAGGAATGGTAATGAGGAAATACGCACCGTTAGATTGAGGTTGTTGCCTAATGGTTCTCAAGAACGCAAGCTACGTAGGATTGCTGATGCCACAGCTAGGCTGTGGAATGAGCTAAACTATGTTAGGCTGGTGCAGTTTAGGGAGAGTGGTGAGGTGGATTTCAAGGGTACGGAGCATGAGTTTTATCACAGGTACAAGGATAGGCTTGGTGTTAATGCTGGGCAGGTGATTAACCTAAATAATTGGATGTGGAATTCATTCTTCGAACTATCTAGGCAGTATGAACAAGGCAAGCTACCGAAGTTTATGAATAAACCATCACCACCTGGTTTTTGGAAGGACAAGCTACTAGGCAGGAGGTTGTTGATCATTTTAGTGAGGAATGATAGGTACTACATTGAGCCAGTTAATGGTGGGGAGGGCTACCTAGTCCTCAAGGACTGGGGTTTGAAAATAAAGTATGCTGGTAGAATCAAGTGGAGTGGTAAGCAAGGTATGCTCACAATCAAGCTTGAGGATAATAGATGGTTTGCCTATGTGCCGATTACTGTCGGTGAGAAGCCTGCTAGGAGTAACCCGAGGGGTTACGTTAAGGGCATTTACGAGAAGGTGCAGATTGAAAAACCCAAGGGTAGTAATAAGGCTTTCATTGATATTGGCTTGAATAACTTGTTCGCAGTGGTGTTTAATCACACCGACGTTGCTATTCTGATCAAGGGTTCGACGATTAAAGCTGAGTACTACTGGTGGAAGAGGGAAGTTAAGACCTACCAGGCAATAAGAGACTGGTTGAGGAATCGTGGCTTCAATGCATGGCGCAAGTATCACACGTTTTACCTACATGCTGAATACAAGCAGCACGAGAGGCTAAGACACTACTACAGGACAGCAATCAGATTCCTGGTGAGGGCAATGCATGAAATGGGTATTGATGAGGTATTCATCGGTTACCCGTATCTAGTTAGCCAAGATAATGGTAACGAGTACAACGTAAACATCTGGTGGTTCAATAAGATCATTAATTGGCTTAAGGATGTTCTTGAGGAGTACGGCATAAGGCTACACGTGATTAATGAGTATGGGACTAGCAAGCAATGCTCAATATGCAATGCAAACCATGAAAACGGTAGAGTGAAGAGAGGACTATACATATGCGAATTAACCGGGATTAAAATTAATGCTGATTTAAACGCAGCAAGAAACATCGCAAAAAGAGTAGGCTACGAAACACCATTACCAAAGAAGATACTGAGCTACATAATCACTACTAATGGCATGAAATCATTAACCCCCATGGAGGGGGTAACGTCCGAGACCCCCACAGTGAAAACCCCGCCTCTTTGAGACGGGGAGGGGGTCATTAAGACAGTAGTAGCTACAGCATTAATAGCAGGAATAGTAGTCATCGTAGTAGTCATAGCAGCAGTGGCTGCACTAATAGCAATGAGAAGAAGGTGATGAATAAGTTTTAGATACTCTAGC